>OOFU01000016.1_pt1 | contig 22018 bp, 18 predicted proteins | sample 1670361 | NCBI WGS metagenome assembly OOFU01 (sample SAMEA98145418, study PRJEB22522) | marine metagenome | biome: marine biome; feature: marine water body; material: sea ice | place: Arctic Ocean | collected 14-Sep-2015 | depth 1.3 m
GATTAAAACAAGTAATAAATGGGTTTGTAGACAATTCTTCAACATTAAAATTTGTTACATATCCATCATCGAATAAATGTCGATGGACAATCGTTTTTTCTCTTCCATCATGTGCAAATATAAATTTTCAAATAAGTCCCGAACCAATTCACAAGAGACGGCTTCCTGCATTTCTATGTAGAGATGACAAAAGTAATCATCGAAAGCGGTTGCCATCATTTCTACGTCATCAATATTTATCTGTACAGAATCAAACTTTGTTAAAAACAGCTCTTCAACACAGTGTTCGTGATCAAATTGAAAGTAGGTATTGAGTATTTTGATTGATGCCTTTTCTATATAAAACAGCAAAGACGATGCCATTTCAGATTCATGCTTGACTAAGGTGTTGAGCAGCAACTTGACTCGCTCATTTTGAGCTTGACTCGATAAAACAAGATAAAAAGCGGCAGTGCGGGCGTGTAATTGTTGATTATGCCGAAGTAATTCATTTACCTGAGAAAAGTTACTCATCAATCTCTTTCCTATTGCAAAACTAATATTTTAAAGCGTAAATTTATTAACAATAAACGGCGTAAAAATTTACAAGAAATTAACATTAGCGTAATATTTACTCAGAAGATACTGATTATCGTATGTATTTTCTGCATATAGATTAGTTTAGTGTTTAGATTGTGCCAACTATAATAAATTTTTTGTGTGTTAATTCTGGCCCAAGTTAATGTGACATGGGCCTTTCACCCAAGGTTGATATCTGTATATAAAGTACTTTTTTTACCTTTTTATGGAGGAGGGCGTCGTTAAATTAAATTTATAAGAATGTCTTTTAGGAAACTCATAAATATAAGTTTTATTGAAAGGATCTAATCAATTTAGATCATTTTTTGGGTGTTTTTTGGAAAGGCGGTTAACACAAGCCTAACTTTCAGCAGGCCAAAAAAAAGGCTTATCTTTAGATAAACCTTTTTTCATTTTGTGGTGGAGCTGGCGGGACTCGAACCCGCGTCCAGAACACGTCAACTGTCGGTACTACATGCTTATTTTGTCTTTTATTTAACTACGTGGAACTCCGACAAACAGGATTTCGTTGCAGCTGGCCTAATACTATTTCGCGGTTCACCCTTAGACAAGGTTCCCTCGCTATCCTGCTGGGATGACCTTCCGAACCTCTACTAGCAGAAAGAGTATGAGTGGAAGGGCACTGCCGGGTATTAAGCGGCTAGTGCGTAGTTTTCGTCGTTTGCGACTATTTAAATGCGGCTTTTATAGAGGCAAACCGCTCCTCTGCATGCACCTAAAGCGTCTAGAGTCCTGTCGAATCCAGAATCAGCCCCAAGGCGTTGGCTGCAAACTACCAACATGTACATTCTAGCATAGGCTGGTTAGCTGTGAATATAGTGTTTATGCAAATGTTGTCACAAACCTTGTGTGTGTTGTATCAATCCCAATATATTGTTTATAAACTAAGCAAGATTAGTAGACTCTGATATGGCATCTTCAATTTTCACTTCATTTACATTACCCAACGGTCAAATAATAAAAAATCGTTTGGTTAAAGCTGCTATGGAAGAAAATCTAGCCACCTTTGAACATTTGCCAGGTGATGAACTTAAACGTCTATATAAGTCTTGGGCTGACGGTGGTGTTGGACTAATCATTACTGGAAATGTGATGGTAGATCACCTAGCTATGACTGGCCCAGCTGGTGTGGTCTTAGAAGAGGATACGGATTTAACTTCATTTATTGACTTAGCAAGATTGTCAAAAACTAACAACACTAAAATATGGATGCAAATTAATCATCCAGGACGCCAAGTATTTAAAAAAATGGGCGGTAAGGTCTTATCTCCCTCTAATGTGGCGTTAAATATGGGTAAACATTCAGCTATGTTTTGTACGCCTAAACCAATGGATGAGTCTGAAATACAAGATGTTATTCAACGATTTACTATAACCGCTATTCGGGCTGAGCAATCGGGTTTTGATGGAGTTGAAATTCATGCTGCTCATGGATATTTGCTTGCGCAATTTTTATCACCACTGACTAATATAAGAAATGACAAATGGGGTGGCAGTCTTGAAAATCGTGCTCGTCTATTGATTCAAATAGTTAAATCAGTGAAAGCGGCATGCAACGATAGTTTTGCGGTCGCGGTTAAGCTTAATTCGGCAGACTTTCAACGTGGTGGTTTTGATATAGATGATGCTGAATTAGTAGTAAAAATGCTCGGTGACTTGAACATTGATTGTGTTGAACTATCTGGCGGCAGTTATGAAGCGCCAGCAATGCAGGGCCGTACCGCAGATGGAAGAACGCTAGCAAGAGAGGCTTATTTCTTAGAGTTTGCTAGTAAAATTGCTAATAACGTATCCGTACCTATTATGACAACAGGTGGTGTAAGTCGATATGCTGTGGCTAAAAAAGTTGTTGATAGTGGCGTGGAATTAGTGGGAATGGCTAGTGCTCTGGCTTTAACTCCAGATTTACCAAATCAATGGCAAAATAACACCGCGGTGTTTAGTCATACACCTGCAGTTAATTGGAAAGATAAAACGCTTAGCGGTTTAGCTACTATGGCATTAGTTAAACAACAACTACGCAGGATTTCACAGGGTAAGTCGCCCAAAGTAACTGCGTCGCCGTTTTGGGCGTTAATTATTGATCAAGTTCGTGGAGTAAAATTAACTAAGCGTTATAAAAAACATCACGAAGACAAAAATTTGTGATTATCAATTATAAAACAACAACTAAAAATATTTAATTTATAGTTGTTAAGTGCCTTCAAATTTGACTGTTAATCAAAATCGTAGTGACAAGCAGCTTAATCCACCATCTAGTTTTTGAAATTCCGAAACTGATACTTCCAGTGTTGGATAACCTAATTGTTGGATCGTTTTCAGGGCCTTAGGGAAACCTTTGGGTACTAATATAGTTCCATTTACCCATACACTATTGGCAGCATAACTTTCTTCTTTGGCTATTTCAAAACGCTTAAATTGGCTGAAATAAGGATGGTTGTGCATCTCACCAAAGGTCAATAAATTATTGTTTTCTAGATAATTCACGCCTGTCTTCAAATGTAATAATTCAGACATTTCGACCATAGAACCACTCAAGTTGTATTTGCCCAGTATGTTAATAATTTGTTCAGCGCCTTGAACATTGGTACGTGCCGATAAACCAATATAAAAGTGACTTCCAACCATCATAATATCGCCAGCTTCTATAGTACCGGGCAGATCGATATGATCGGGTTTAGGGTAGAATTGTTCAACTGCTTTGACTATATGCTGCACTTCTCCAGATCGACTTAGTGCACCAGGTTGGGTAAGAATTGCACATTTTGATGTCAGTAGGGCAACATCTTCGACAAAACAAGAGTCAGGATAATTTTCTAATGGTGGTAAAACAGTCACTTGTAAACCGCACTCCTTTAAAGCTGCAATATACCCTTTATGTTGTTCGCATGCTAAATCGTAATCTGGTAAGCCCATTTCAGCTTCAGTAAGGCCCTCTAACATCGCTTTGCATGGTGTTCTAACAATTGCTTGACTAAACATAAATAATCCTAAGGGTTAGTGATATGAAACCCAATCTCACATGACTGTAATTGGGATAGTGTAGTGACAAGGAACACCATACATCATTTTATTTACCTTAATGGCTCACATTGTAAGCACTACACTGAAAATCGATAGCTGAGTATCTGATTGCTTACTAATGCTGAGCGTTTAACGATAATGATCTAGTTATCAAAACTGCTGTGCGATGATTACTAGATAGCAATATGTGTCTGTCAGAATACGTTAAATATAGTGGTGCTATTGACGTTATGAATATGACCGATAAATTTCACATTCTAATAAAATGTATAATTGACCTAGACAACGATATCAAATGCTTATCAATATCGACAATCTAATAAAATTTGAGAGGCAACCAACAGAATGCTAGCAATACAAATACAAGTAAAATACTTGGATTAAATACAATTTTATGAGTAAGTTTGCTATTAAGTGACATGTACCTAAATAATTGCCGAGTTAATGGATACCACAGGGCTACATCAGTTAGAAGTCAACTATTATAACCTTGTGATAGTAGATGTTATTTTAAATAAATGTTTTAAACGCTATGTTTCATCATACGTTCTTTATCACGGGCCCAGTCACGGTCCTTAACTGCGTCTCGTTTGTCATGCTCATGTTTACCCTTACCTAAATAAACCTCGACCTTTACCCAGTTTTTCTTCCAATACATAGCTGTGGCAATTATCGAATACCCTTGTCGTTCAACTGAGCCGATTAATTTATCTAACTCCCGTTGTTTGAGTAAGAGTTTACGTTTACGTGTAGGCTCACATACTACGTGGCTAGATGCCTGGTTTAGCGGTTGGATGGTTGAACCAATTAGAAAGGCTTCACCTTTGTCTATGGCGACGTAACTTTCTGATATATTAACTTTACCAGAGCGAATGCTTTTCACTTCCCAACCTTGCAATGACATACCACATTCTAGTTTGTCCTCAAGATTGTATTCGTGTCGGGCTTTTTTATTAAGCGCAATGGTGCTATCTGCTGATTTTGACTTCTTTTTATTCATGGGAGCTATTATAAAGATTGTATGAAGTGGCACAACTAAAAATCCACTGTATTGAAAAACTATTGGATCAAAACCTCGATTGACTTGTGTTAATCTAATGAAGTTTTAAAATTTGAACTGTTTTGGAGAGAGAATGGCGAATGTGTCTCGCAGTGCGTTAGTTGGCTACAGTGCTGAATCAATGTTTGATTTAATCAATGATGTAGAACAATACCCTAAATTTATTCCTGGTTGCTCAGAAACCAAGGTGTTAGAACAAGACAACGATACCATGCTTGCATCGCTGCTGATTTCTAAAGCCGGTGTCAGGCAGTGGTTTACCACACATAACTCCTTAAAGCGCGGCGAGTTTATCCAAATGAACTTAGTCGATGGGCCTTTTTCACGATTAACTGGGGGTTGGACAATTAAGTCATTGAGTGAGTCGGGATGTAAAATAGAGTTAAATTTGGACTTTGATTTTTCTAGTAAGATAGTTGAAATGGCGTTTGGACGGGTCTTCAATTCAATTGCTGCTAATATGGTGGTTGCTTTTACTGAGCGCGCAAAACAGGTTTACGGTCAAAAAATATGACAGACCAACAAATATCACTTGAAGTGGCATACGGTACGCCAAAAAAACAAGCTTTACTTGAAGTTGTCGTTGAAAAAGGTGCAACGGTTGAACAAGCTATTCTGGCCTCAGGTATTGTAAAACGATTCCCAGATATTAATCTTGAAGTTTTAAAAGTAGGTATTTGGAATCGCACATGCAAATTGACTGACCTGCCTAAAAAGGGTGATAGGATTGAAATTTATCGACCTCTTATTGCTGACCCCAAAGAAGCAAGAAGGCGCAGAGCAGAAAAAGCTAAAGATGAGGGACGTGCAAACAGAGTTACAGGTGGCAGAGCCAAAGCCACAGTAAATCCATCAGAATCTTAGTCCTAGCGCTTCACAAATAAACTTTTGAAATGGCTGAGCTCGTGCAAAACGACTAGCCACCATCTTGCAAAAATCTGGCTGATATAGTTCACTTTCTTCTAGTTGGCATAGAGCAATAAAATCCTTGCGTTTTATTTCTTCAATCAACGTATTTTCCTTGTCATAACCCTTCGGAGGCCTGATCAGTTTGGTGCCTGCAAGCTGGTAAAACTCAGTAAATGGCTGATGCTCAATGGCATCTAAATATGGTCCCGGTTTGGTTACGATATGGTCTCGAATAGCAGATAAAGGCTCTCTATCTGGCTGCCAAATTCCAACACCTAAAAAAATTTTATCAGCGGCGATATGCAAATAAAAACCTGGGGCATGAGCACTTTTCCCCACCTCATGACGGAACTTTATGCCTACATTTGTTTTGTACGGTGCTTTATTTTTAGAGAACCTGACGTCTCGATAAACACGCATCAGTGAACCGCCGATTTTTTTAGGGCTGGCTTCATAATGTGGAGAAATAAGTGGGATCCATTGTTCCATTTGTTCTATGAAAGCGAGAGCAGGGGAACGGACGTGGTCTTCATATTGTTGTTTATGATCATTAAACCATTCACGTTCGTTATTGGCTTGTAAGTTTCGCATGAATTTTAATAATGAAGGGTCAAAATGACTGAACATATTGGTTATTCCTTAATACTTCTTTCTTTGTAAACCAGTTTGAGCCAATATTTTGGCTGAAATCTCTTCAATCGAGAACTTTGTGCTGTTCAGAAACGGGATTTTTTCCTTTCGATATAAATTTTCCACTTCTCGCAACTCCATACGACATTGCTGCAACGATGCATACTTACTATTCGCTCGTCGCTCTGAGCGTATTTGATGCAACCTATCTGCCTGAATAGTCAGCCCAAATAACTTATTTTTAAAACCCCGCAAAGATGCAGGTAAACGCAGAATATCTCCCATATCATCTTCGGTGAAAGGGTAGTTAGCTGCTTTGATGCCATATTGTAATGCTAAATAAAGACTGGTGGGTGTTTTACCCGACCTAGATACGCCCACCAAAATGATGTCAGCCTCGTTATAATCTTTTAAGTTAGACCCATCATCATTGGCTAATGCATAGTTTACGGCTTCAATTCGAATATCATAGGTTTTTTCATGAATACTGTGAGTACGGTGTTTTTCTGGTTTAGACGGCACACCTAACACTTTTTCTAATGGTGTAACAAATTGGTCAAGAAAATTGTAATTAATGCCCACCGACTTTGAAACGATTTTTCTGACTTCGATATTGACGATGGTGTAAAAGACCAATGGCCTCTGACCATCATCTTGAAAACTTTCAGATATTTTTTGAATGACCTCTTCAGCATGTTCAGTTGTTTCGACAAAGGGAACAGTAATGTGTTTGAACTCGATCGTAAACAGGGAGAGCAATGCGTGGCCAAAAACCTCTGAAGTAATGGCCGTTCCGTCTGAAATATAATAGGCAGATCTCAAAACATTTCCTTAACATTGTTGTAATTTAATTACGAAAAATAATTAAATTTTACTTTCAGGATAACAACATCTTAAAATCACCACTACAAACTAAATGGCGTTATAAGAAAGTCATTTTTTATTCTGTTTTTAACAGTTTATCTAAGATGATTAGCCTAAACTAACACGATAATAAAATAACCAAACAATCATTTGGAGAAAGTGAGAATGCAAGAACACGTTTTATGGTACCAACAGCTGGGAATGGGAGACGTTGGAGTCGTTGGCGGTAAAAACGCGTCGTTGGGAGAGATGATTTCTAATTTGGCCAATGCAGGGGTGCAAGTGCCTGGAGGATTCGCGACCACCGCTCATGCATTTAATTTATTTCTCGAACAAAGTGGTTTAGAAGCTCGGATCCATGTTTTGTTAGACGACTTAGATGTTGAGGACATTGCAGCGCTGGGTGAAGCTGGCGAAACGATCCGTAACTGGATCATTGAAACACCTTTTTTACCCGAGCTAGAAAGCGCTATACGTATTGCATTTAAAACATTACAAGGTGAAGCAGGTGATGAGGCTTCTTTTGCAGTTCGTTCTTCAGCAACAGCAGAAGATATGCCAGATGCTTCTTTTGCTGGGCAACAAGAAACTTTTTTAAATGTGAAAGGCTACGACGCAGTGATGGTCGCTATTAAACACGTATTTGCCTCGTTATTTAACGACAGAGCTATTTCTTATCGAGTGCATCAAGGTTATGACCACAAAGGTGTAGCTTTGTCTGCAGGCATTCAACGTATGGTACGAAGCGATTGCGCCTCTTCGGGCGTAATGTTCTCAATTGATACCGAGTCTGGTTTTGAAGAAGTAGTGTTTATCACATCATCTTATGGTTTGGGCGAAATGGTAGTTCAAGGCGCGGTCAATCCAGACGAATTTTATGTACACAAACCAACTTTGGCAAAAGGCTTTCCAGCTGTAGTTCGCAGGAATTTGGGTAGTAAACTCACCAAGATGATTTATTCGGATGACCTAGAGCACGGTAAACAAGTTGATATTGTTGATATTGATACCGCGGATAGTCGCCGGTTTTCACTCAATGATGATGAAGTAATGGAATTAGCCAAACAAGCCGTCATTATAGAAAAACATTACAAACGGCCAATGGATATTGAATGGGCCAAAGATGGCATAGACGGCAAACTTTATATAGTGCAAGCACGCCCAGAGACTGTGCGTAGTCGCGAAGATATGCAAGTCATAGAACGCTATATGTTAAAAGGAAAAGCCAAGGTTGTCTGTGAAGGAAGAGCGATCGGTCACAAGATTGGTGCTGGCGTGGCAAAAGTGCTCAAAGGCGTCGAAGAAATGGACAAGATCCAAGCGGGTGATGTGTTAGTTACTGATATGACTGATCCCGATTGGGAGCCCATCATGAAAAAAGCTTCTGCAATTGTAACTAACCGTGGCGGTCGAACATGTCATGCTGCTATTATTGCCAGAGAATTAGGCATTCCTGCGGTAGTCGGTTGTGGTAATGCCACCGCTTCAATCGAAAATGGAGACAATATCACTGTGTCTTGTGCCGAAGGTGACACAGGGTTTATCTACGGTGATGTGCTGGACTTTGATGTTGTGACATCGCAGATTGATTCAATGCCAGATATCCCACTAAAAGTTATGATGAATGTGGGTAATCCAGACAGAGCTTTCGACTTTGCTCGTCTACCTCATTCTGGTGTGGGATTGGCGCGACTCGAATTTATTATCAACCGCATGATTGGGGTTCACCCTAAAGCGTTACTTGATTTTGATCATCAACCTAACGAATTAAAGAAAGAAATCACTGACATCATAGCGGGTTATGCTTCACCAGTAGAGTTTTACATCGAAAAATTAGTCGAAGGTATTTCAACTATCGCTTCGGCGTTTTCGCCTGAAAAAGTCATAGTACGTATGTCTGATTTTAAGTCTAATGAATACTTTAATTTAGTTGGCGGTTATCAGTATGAACCTGATGAAGAAAACCCTATGCTGGGTTTTCGTGGTGCCAGTCGTTATATTTCTGAAGACTTTCGCGCTTGTTTTGCCTTGGAGTGTGAGGCGATAAAACGGGTACGCAATAAAATGGACTTAACTAACGTTGAGATCATGATCCCCTTTGTGCGTACTCTTGAAGAAGGTAAAAAGGTATTGGAGCTGCTTGCTGAAGAAGGGTTAGTACAAGGTGAAAATGGCCTTCGCGTTATTATGATGTGTGAATTACCTTCGAATGCACTTTTGGCTGACCAATTCTTGGATATGTTTGATGGCTTTTCTATTGGCTCCAACGATTTAACTCAGCTAACGCTTGGATTGGACCGTGATTCGGGATTGATTGCTCACTTATTTGATGAGCGTAACCCTGCGGTTAAAGCTTTATTGTCTATGGCTATTCAAGCCGCTAAAAAGCGGGGTAAATACGTAGGTATCTGTGGTCAGGGCCCTTCTGATCACGAAGATCTGGCACAATGGCTAGTTGAGCAAGGTATCGATAGTGTGTCACTTAATCCAGATACGGTAGTCGAAACTTGGTTGTATATTGGTGAAAAACACGGAAAGTAAAGTAAAACTTTAGATTTAAAAGGCCGCTTGCGTTTGTGCGACAGCGGCATTTTTTGTAGTTATACAAAAATTAAGAGTACGAAAGTTTTAACTTTTAACCTTTAATTTTTTATCAAGGATAATTTTGTCTAATTTCCTAGCTGACTTTGACATCAATTTTTGACAGGTGCGCAACCAGTTTCTCGCTTTAGGCACATCATAACTGAGCATTAATAACCCTGATAACAAAACGAATATTGAACCAGGCAAAACAAAAAATATTAATCCAAACATCGTTAACAAGGCACCAATTGCGATGCGACAATTTTTTTTCATGTTATTTTCCTGAATGTTGTCAAAGTAAATGCTCTAGTAGAAGATTATAACAGTTCATTTTTAATTGAATATCTTCAGTTGTTACAAACTATTTGCAGTATATGAAAAATCAGTAGGGCTAATGTCAAAGTGATATAGAGTAGGGATGATCATTTTAGGTATACTCATCGTTATATTAATATGTCAATTACTGAATTTTCCCTATGCTGCCAGCGTTAGACCCACAAGCTCTTATTGAAAGCAATTATCAGGACTTTTTGACCCATTTGGGCAAGTCCAAATTTTCTGGAGATATTGAATACAGTTATGCGAGCCGACTTGCTGTGTCTACCGATAATTCTATCTATCAACAGTTACCGCAAGCCGTTGTTTTTCCTAAAAGTGTTGAAGATTTATCACTAATTGGGAAAACTGCTCATGCTTATGAAAATGTTAAGTTCTCTGCTAGAGGTGGTGGTACTGGTACTAATGGTCAATCACTCACAAGTGGTATTATTGTTGACGTTTCTCGGCATATGAATCAAGTTTTAGAGGTCAACACTCAACAAAGTTGGGCCAGAGTGCAAGCCGGTGTGGTTAAAGACCAGTTAAACGATGCATTAAAACCTTTGGGATTCTTTTTTGCACCTGACCTTTCCACCAGTAGCCGAGCAACTATTGGTGGCATGATCAGCACTGACGCTTCAGGACAGGGATCTTTAGTGTATGGAAAAACCAGTGATCATATATTGGGTATTACATCGGTTATGGCTGATGGCACTATTTTAAATACGGCACCTATGCCACTCAGCGATGCAAAAATACTGAGTCAAAAACATACTCCTTTAGCAAAGATAACTCAGCAACTACTTGATACTTGTCTGGGTAAACGCCAACAAATTTTAGATAAGTTCCCTCGTTTAAACCGCTTTTTAACAGGGTATGATCTAGAGAACACGCTTGATAAAGATTTGACAACATTAGATATTAGCCGAGTGATTACCGGCTCTGAAGGCTCACTTGTTTTTGTGGCAGAAGCAAAAGTTAACATTTCGCCTATTGCCAATTTCAAAGCCTTAGTCAATGTGAAATACAATTCTTTTGAGTCAGCTTTAAGACATGCACCTAGCATGGTGGCTGCTAATGCAACATCAGTAGAAACGGTGGATAGTAACGTTCTTAACTTGGCTAAGCAGGATATTATTTGGCATTCGGTTGAAAGCTTGATCACTGAGGTAGAAGGTAAAATTGTACTCGGCTTAAATATGGTGGAGTATAACAGTAACGATCAAATTGATATCGAACAGAAAATTGCGACCTTAAGTGCTAGCTTAGATGTAGCAGAAAATCTAGGCGTGATTGGTTATCAAATTACTTACGACAAAACTGATATTCAAAAAATATACGCTATGCGTAAAAAATCAGTGGGTTTATTGGGTAAAACAAAAGGCTCTAAAAAACCTATCGCTTTTGTCGAGGACACGGCTGTTCCACCTGAAAACTTAGCTGATTTTATCATGGAATTTCGGGCTTTATTAGATGGACACGGTCTAAACTACGGTATGTTTGGTCATGTAGATGCAGGTGTATTACATGTGCGTCCTGCATTAGATATGTGTGACCCTGTTCAAGAAGCTATGGTGCCAGACATTTCAGAGCAAGTTGTTGCATTAGTCGCAAAGTATGGTGGCTTGATGTGGGGCGAACACGGAAAAGGATATCGTAGTGAGTATTCACCGCAGTTTTTTGGTAAAGAGCTATTTACAGAACTAAGAAAAATAAAGACGGTTTTTGACCCACACAATAAAATGAACCCTGGAAAAATATGTACCCCAATAGAGTCAACAGATTCTCTTGTTAAAGTCTCAGGTCAAAAACGTGGTGAGTTTGATAGGCAGATTCCCATTGAAGTTAGAGCATCTTTCGAACCTGTAATGAGCTGTAATGGTAATGGATTATGCTTTAATTACGATACCACTTCACCGATGTGCCCTTCTTTTAAAATAACTGGTGACAGACGCCATAGCCCTAAAGGTAGAGCAGGTATGGTCCGTGAGTGGCTGAGGTTATTGTCGAATCAAAATATTGATGTCAATGCATTAGAACATAATGAAGATCCTCCTAGTTGGTTTGAGCGCTTTAGAAATAGTACTGATAAAAGAGTTGATAATGACTTTTCGCATGAGGTGCTAGAAGTAATGGAAGGCTGTTTAGCTTGCAAAGCTTGTTCTAACCAATGCCCAGTTAGTGTTGACGTACCAGGATTTAGGTCACGTTTTTTAAGTATGTATTATCAGCGCTATATGCGCCCGGCGAAAGACCATTTGGTTGGCAATATTGAAATAATGGCGCCTTTGATGGCAAAAGCGCCCGGGTTTATTAACTTTTTCTTACGCCAAGGCTGGGTTAACCAAGCAATACGTCGATTTATTGGTTACATAGACACGCCAATTTTATCCCAACCAACCCTTAATCAAAGGCTTAATAAAAATGTTGCCATTCAGCTTGACCTAGCGATTCTGCAGAAGTTAAGCCCAGCGCAGTTAGCGAAAAAAGTGTGTATTGTACAAGACCCCTTTACTAGTTTTTACGACGCAGAAGTGGTTGAGTCTTTGGTAACACTAATTACTAAGTTAGGTTATGAACCGGTGTTGTTACCTTTTATGCCAAACGGTAAACCTCAACACGTAAAAGGTTTTTTGAAGGAGTTTGCTAAAACTGCTAAAGATGCGTCAGATTTTTTGAATCAATTAGATGATTTAGACTTACCGATGATAGGTGTCGATCCATCAATGGTACTTTGCTACCGCGACGAATATGAAAAAGTATTAGGGAAAGCCCGTGGCGAATTTAAAGTACATCTTGTTCACGAGTGGCTATTGCAGCTTGAACTACCGAAAGTATCTCAAAGCAAAACCCAAAACTACGCATTGTTTGGCCATTGTAGCGAAAAAACGGCTCTACCTACCAGTGAAAAACAGTGGCAACAGATTTTCCAAAAATCTGGCTTGAAACTATCTGCAGTGTCAGTTGGATGTTGCGGTATGGCAGGTACGTTTGGACACGAAGCCAGTCACATAGAAGAATCCACAGGTATTTATCAATTAAGTTGGCAGCAAGCCGTTAGTCGATATCAGCCAGAGCAAATAGTCGCTACGGGTTATTCCTGTCGCAGTCAGGTGGCAAGGTTCGAAAATTTCAAACCTAAACACCCATTACAAATATTGGCAATGAGCATTGAGTAGGCAAGGATAAAATGGCAAAGGTAAGATTAGGTGTAGTTGTCATTTAATCTTGCTTTGGCTGGTGTATGGTATTTTTTAGCAATGTCATTCATTTGTGCTACACATCATTGATATTTGAGTTAAACCTGCATTCATGCCTTCGATTACATTTACAAATACCTACCCTTACCTTTTACTTTTAGCTTTTTTAGGTGCGCACTTTGGCATTCTAAATCGACGTTTTACAAATAGAAAATATGAAGGGTGTTTTTAATCAGTGTACCAATACCCTGCGTTGACCAATGTGGCGACTAACTGTGTAAAGTATATATTACTCTTATCGAGGTCTGTATTTTCTAAGTGAAAAGTTGGTCGGTTTAAAAAATCTAAAACTAAATCTTTGCTTGTCAGCGGCACTGAAAATGCCTCAGTTTGAATATAAAAGGTAAAATCTTCGTTATTAAAAGGGCTCTGCTCAACGAAAACAGCTTTAACGCCGGGACACCTAACAAATTGCGAACCTGATTTTAGTTTGCCATCAACATCTTGATAAGAAAAGTGCTGTATATCTTGTTCGTCAAGATCTTGTTTTTCACCACCTTGGCTTAAAAATTGAGCTGTCCAATTAGTAAATTGCTCGGTTTCTAACAACTGCTGCAGCATGTGCTTAAATCTTGCTATTTCCTGCTGTTTTATTTCACCACTAAAATTACGGGGGGCAAGTTCTTGATCTGTATAGCGTTCATTGAAGAGATTGTTATCAATAGCAAAATCGGCAAATGAAGATAACATTTCTTGCTGTGTAGGCGCTCGGAAACCGACTGAATAGTTTAAACACTCCTCCAATGCCACGCCGTTATGTGGATGATTGGCTGGGATGTAGATTATGTCACCTGGCAACAGAATTTGATCGATTATAGGTTCAAAGCTAGAAATTTGAGATAAGTCTTTATGTGGTCTTATTTTGTCAAAATTTCCTGGTAAACCAACTTGCCAGCGTCTTGAGCCTTTGCCTTGAATAATAAATACGTCATATTGATCGAGATGAGAGCCAACACCAGCATCTTTATTTGAAAAGCTCACCATCAGGTCGTCCATTCGCCAGTGTGGTATAAAGTCGAAGGCTCGCATCAGTTCGTCGGCTTCGACGACAAAGTGGTCTACTGATTGAACCAACAAACTCCATGCCCCTGAACAATGTGCATTCACATCTTCAAACGGACCGTGACTCACTTGCCATACTTTATTTGTTTGACTTACTATTCTTGAGTCAATCGAAGGTTCTTGACTCAAGCCTGCTAAATCGTGTTCATCGAGAGGATCAATAAAGTTTTTTAAACCCTGTTTGATCACCAGAGGTTTTTTTTGCCAGTATTGGCTGAGAAATTTTTTTATATCAATATTATTTAGTGAGTACATGTGTTTCCAAATTAATTTTTCTACCGAGCAGCCAATAAGTGTCTATCCACCCGATGCCTTTTGCCTCAATTGTGCCTCGTTTATCGAAGTTAAAGCAGTTTTTAGTAATTTCGTAAGTTGATTCAGTGACTTGAATTCTATTACATTGACCATGACTTTCCATACGCGATGCTAAATTAACCGCCTCCCCCCAGAGATCATAGCTGAATTTACTTTTTCCAATGATACCAGCAATTACTTCGCCGCAACCTATTCCTATTCGCAGACCAGTATGTAACTGGTGTTTTTCGCACACTTCTTTAAATGCACACTGCATATCCAAAGCGCAGTAACAACACTGAACAGCATGAATGGAGTTGATTACAGGTAACCCTCCAGCCAACATGTAACCATCACCATTGGTTTTAATTTTTTCTAGTCCATATTTTTGTGTAATATTATCAAATACACAAAACACATCATTTAAAAATCCAACAAGTTGCTGAGGTGAAAGTTTTTTACATAAGGGAGTAAAGTTTTGGATGTCAGCAAATAATATACTGGCTTGTTCAAAATAGTCAGCAATTAACTTTGGTGAATGTTTTAACCGTTGCGCGATGCTCAAAGGTAAAATGTTTAAAAGTAATTGTTCTGAATGATTTTTCTCTACTGCTAATTTTTGCCAACTGCGGTCAACAATTTTCCATAAATAAAAGCTACATAATAAACAGGAAAGCGCAAATAAGCAGGTATATAGTAGTTTAAAAACATTTTGCTCAAGCGAGGTGGCTGAACGAACTGCAGAAAGGTAAAACCATACCTCTAGTTATATAAACAAAAAACACAGTCCGATTAAGAGTGTTATAACCAATAAACGTTCTTTTTTATTAAAAAGGAAAGGACAAACAAAAACGGCTAATAAAAAAAAGTATTGGATATTGAGGTTAGTTTTCCAAATTAGACAAGAAATCAATATGTTTGTTACGTAGGCTAAAACTAATAGGGTTCTTGCTAGCTCATGAGCTTTTAATGTATTGATAAGCGGTACAAAGCTTAGCAACATAACAGTCAAGACTTTTAAATACGCCTCATACCGTCCTGTTCCGTTCCAAAAGTAAATGGCCGTGGGTAGTTGCAATAAAAAAAGGTAGCAGATGAAGATTGCAATAATATTGGTTAAACGGATAGGGTTGATGTTTTCTGCTGATTGCGAGCTTATCCCAGAATTGACCCATGCTTTGAAAGTAGCATTGATCATTTTTAAATCCTTTTAAAAATCAGAGTGAAAATCAAGTGTAGTTCACTCCGACAATTTTCGGATATGGATTAGGCTAATATAAGTTGAGTATCGGCTTTTAACTTTCTAACTGCTCAACAAACTCTATAGCTCGACCAATGTAATTAGCCGGGGAAAGTGCTTTGAGTTGTACTTTGGCGTTATCAGGTATTGCTAGGGTATCGATGAAGTTAGCCATAATTTGCTGATTAATTTTCTTACCACGAGTTAACTCTTTGAGCTTTTCGTAAGGCTTTTCAATCCCATAACGACGCATAACTGTTTGTACAGGCTCTGCTAACAATTCCCAATTGTTGTCCAATTCATTGCGTAAACTCTGTTCATTCACTTGCAGCTTACTGATCCCTTTTAAAGAAGATTGATAAGCAATAATTGAATAACCTACGCCAACACCTAAATTTCTAAGTACGGTTGAGTCAGTTAAATCTCGTTGCCATCTAGAAACAGGCAACTTACTGGCCAGATGACCAAACATGGCGTTAGCTAAACCCAAATTACCCTCTGAGTTCTCAAAATCGATGGGATTAACTTTATGAGGCATGGTTGACGAACCTATTTCGCCAGCAATAGTTTTTTGTTTAAAGTGACCAAGAGCTATATAACCCCATACATCCCTATTAAAATCTAGCAAAATGGTATTGAATCGAGCAACCGCATCAAACAACTCTGCAATATAATCATGTGGTTCAATTTGGGTGGTAAAGGCGTTAAAAGTAATACCTAGGCCAGTCACAAATTCTTCTGCAAATGTGTGCCAATCAAGATCAGGATAAGCACTAAGGTGTGCGTTATAGTTACCTACAGCGCCATTTATTTTGCCTAATATATGAACTTCTGCAATCTGTTTGCGCTGGCGCTGCAGACGGATCATGACATTGGCCATTTCCTTACCCATAGTAGTGGGAGAGGCGGGTTGTCCGTGTGTACGCGCCATCATAGGAACTGATTTTAATTCTATAGCTAAACGTTTAAGTTCTGAAAGAAGCTTATCGCAATAAGGTAAAATCACTTCATTTCTGGCTTCAGTTAACATTAATCCGTGAGATAAGTTATTGATGTCTTCTGAGGTGCACGCAAAATGAATAAATTCATTTACTGCTTGAAGCTCAGGTATATCGGATACTTTTTCTTTCAAGAAGTATTCTACGGCCTTTACATCGTGATTAGTGGTGCGCTCGATATCTTTAATACGTTGCGCGTCGGCTTCAGAAAATTCATTTACAATGCCATCCAGAAATGAATTAGCTTGTGAGCTCAATACTGGAACTTCTTGAATGTCTGTGGTGGCGGCTAATTTTTGTAACCAACGAATTTCTACAATTACACGGTATCTCAGTAATCCAAATTCACTGAAAATGTGTCTTAACTCAACTGTTTTAGTTCCATAACGACCGTCTACTGGGGAAACCGCTGTGAGTGCAGATAGTACCGATAAGTTCATGAAATACTCCTAATTTGGCGTGCTGATATTTTTTAACGTGTGTTCTGCGCTATCTATAATTTGTTGCCGACTGAATAGTATGTGTCTGCGTTTACCACCAAGTTGACGCCATAAGACAGCTGCTCGAACGCCTGCCAGCAATAAAGCACGCACTCGATGTTGGTTATCAGGAAGCTTCAACATTTCAGGGTCTCCTGCCACTTGGATTTTTCTAGCAACAGGACTCACTACATCAGTATAAATACTGGCTAAGTTACTCAGCTCTTGATTGTTAGTGAGATCCAAATGAAGCTGTTGTCGTTGAACATTAGATATACGTTCGCCTAAAGCGGCCATAGATTTTTTACTGGTACTTAATTTGCGTTCGATAGACAACAAATTCGCAATATAGCGAGTAATTTCCACATCTTTGTTAGTTGATTGACCGCTAAGTTGAGCAATCAAGGTTTGGTAACCCAACGTTAATTGGTTAGTATCGCCAAACACCTGTTCAGTATTTTCTGAATTAGTAATGGTGATACTATTTAACGATGTCATTAAAGTTTGGTTATCGAATTCACTGCCACGAGCGATTTTTTTCACTAACGCAGCTGCTTGACACAGGCCGGCTAATGCAATGTTACTTTCATAAAATCGGTTATTATTAGTACTCATTAACGGATATAATTCTCTATTATGCCACCACCCAAACAAATCTCGTTTTGGTAAAAAACAGCAGATTGACCTGGGGTAACAGCTTTTTGTGGTTCATCGAATTCAACTAATAGACTGCCGTCAGTATTGGGCATTATTTGGCATGAAATATCTTGTTGGCGGTAGCGGGTTTTTACTGAACATCTAATCGGTCGTTGTGGGCCTTTACGATCAACCCAATGCAATTGGTTCGCTAACAATCCGGTTGAATAAAGGCGAGGGTGATTCGCACCTTGGCCTACAATCAGCATATTACGTTCGATATCTTTTTCCACGACGAACCAAGGTTCTTCGCCATACTCTTTCATACCACCAATTAACAGACCTTTACGTTGGCCTAAGGTGTGGTACATCAAACCATCGTGTTTGCCAATTATTTTACCTTCAGCAGTTTCAATATCACCGGGCTGTGCAGGTAAATATTGGGCTAAGAAGTCTTTGAATTTTCGCTCGCCGATGAAACAAATACCTGTACTATCTTTTTTATCGTGGGTAACTAAATTTTGTTCCAATGCTATTTCACGCACCCGTGGTTTTTCTAAATGACCAATAGGAAAAAGTGTTTGAGCGATGTGCTGTTCGCACAAAGTGTATAGAAAATAGCTTTGATCTTTGTTGTCATCCAAACCACGCAACATTTGCCAATTTCCAGTTTCATTTGAGCGCTGCACATAATGACCTGTAGCAATATAATCTGCATTTAATTCTTGTGCTGCAAATTCGAGAAATGCTTTAAATTTGATTTCTTTATTGCACATAATGTCTGGATTAGGCGTTCGACCTGCTTTGTACTCTGCTAAAAAATATTCAAACACGTTGTCCCAATACTCAGCAGCAAAGTTAATAGTATGTAGTGTTATCCCTAACTTATCTGATACGGCTTGGGCATCTTTTAAATCTTCAGCAGCGGCACAATACTCATCATTGTCGTCTTCTTCCCAATTTTTCATAAACAAACCTTCAACTTGATAGCCTTGTTCTTTGAGTAGATATGCAGAAACCGAAGAATCAACACCACCGGACATACCTACCACTACTTTAACTTGGCTGTTGTCTTGTGTTTGTTCTGTGGTTTGAGGTTGTTGAATCATAAAGTAAATGAATTTTTTTGCCTAAAAATGGAGACGCAGTTTATCAGTTATTTTTGTTGAAATCATTAGCTTAATCATGGGATTTAAGTATATGAAAGTTGTTGATTGTTAGAGCTCTTAGTGTGTTTTTATCTAAATTAATGAAGAACATGCACTTTATCTAACATCATCCAACTCAGCTGGTATAGATCTTTTTCTCAGCGTGACTAAAGTTTGCTGTGCGACTTTATTTTTGATAATAACAACATGTATGAAGTAAAATTTCTGTTTAAAATAATTTTCGTTATTTGGTTGTTTCGAAAATTAAATTGCCAAAGTTCATAATACCTTTCAAAGTGCGTACCAGATAAAAGAGACACAAATCAACCCAACCCAAAAATCCTCAATTACTTCAAGCTTTGAATGCTATTCAAAATAATGGTCAGAAATAGAACATCTAAAGGATGCATATCCAAAAAACAATAAATACCTCGAAGGGATGACTAAGACATTGCTAAAAATATGAACGAAAATATTTTAGGTACAGGATCAGCAGAATTCACGAAAGAAAATACGTTTGGTTTCAAAAGCCCAAAAAAGCTTGTTTTAGACTAGTCTTCGACATTTAATATTCCTATAAATTATTTGGTTGATATTTCAAATTTAGTCCTTTGATACACAATCTTGAATTTACGCTTATATTAAGAAGACTGCTTGATAGCTTTTCAAATTAACTCATCAATGATGAGTTTAAGTAGAAACGATTCCCGTTCAATTGATAAACCTTTTTTGTCGCTATTTTTCATAGTATTTTCATTATGGGCAAATGCGTCATGAATATTCAACCATACTGGTCGCATGCCGTTGTGTGCCTCATACTTTTCAAGTTGTGTTTCACCTAATTCTTCATCGACGCTGCAAGTAAAGCAAAATGAATTCATGTGCATGGTATCAAGGTCATTTTTATACCAGGGACGAAACTCTTCATAACGCCCAAAAGGTACAATATCAGCTATTCCTTTAGCACCAGTTTCTTCTGTGAGTTCTCGAATGAGCCCTTTGATAATATCTTCCCCCTCATTAATGCCGCCACCGGGTAAAGTGTAATCGTGGTAGCGTTCGGTATAAAGCATCAAAATATTCTCACCGTTTAACACAATGGCGCGAGCTGCTTGACGACTAAATATAAATGAACTGTTGGGATTTGCATCAGGATGAATGGCAGTTTTTAGTAGACGCATATTATCTCTGGTTGTGTTTGAAGCGCGGCAGTCTAACGAATCAAAGAGCTGTTGTATTGGAAAATATCTATGATGTAGAACGATTACAAACGAGTAATTAAAGGCAAAAAATGGCCAAAAAAAAGCCTGATAAAAATCAGGCTTAAAAAGAGAACACACATAAAAACTACATATTCAGAGGGTGAGTAACAACATAAGTTCAATTTGTTGTTAATTATTTTCCAATCGCGTTTCTCAATGCAGACAGAGCATTAGAGTTAAGCAGCAAAATCAAACGCTCTGAACTCGCAGTTCTAAACGAACATGTATTGTTAATTATCGGTAAATACCTCATTGTTTTTATGAAATTCATTTCAAGTTTTTCTTAACATGGATGGCTTTATAATTACTTTCACCTTTCAGCGAAGTTTGCTTGTCGTATCATTGATAAGAACCAAGGAAACGACTACTCTACGGCGCATTCAAATACGGTGCATTCAAAAAACGGGGTATTATGCATTTTACAATAAACTCATTGGTGTTCTTTTTATGTGTTAGCACCCCTCTGTGCGCATTTGCAAAGAAAAGTGTAGAGACTAATTTACTGGCAGTAGCCAATGATAATCGCCTACTACAATATTATGAAAACGGTGAGAGTAAAGGTCCTTCGATTGAGATCCTTCAAGCCATTTTAAAAGAAGCGCAACTCGATGCTAAAGTTGAGTTTATGCCATGGATACGTGCTTTTTCTACCGCGAGTAATAATCCTAATACATTGATTTTAAGTATGATAAAAACGCCTGAACGGGATGAAAACTTTCATTGGCTTATAAAGGTAAGTGATTTATCGAGAGTATTTATCTCTTTAACAAACAAGCCAGAAAATTATGTAGATAATATCCAGCAAGCGAAGCAAAAATTGATCGCTGTAGTTTTAGGCTCTGCAGGTTACAAAGAGTTAACCTCACATGGCTTTTCAGAACAAGAGAACCTATATTCCGTCTCTGATGACGAACTAATGGTTAATTTATTAGAAAATGGTCGAGTCGACTTAGTATATGACGATCCTGATAATGTGCAAAATATCTTAAATGAGCGAGGAAGTTCAGATGTTGCTATTAACTTTAAAAAAATAGCTCCAGAAAACGAACGCAGCGGCTATATTGCAATTAACAAAGCAACAGATATAACAATAGTTAATCGCTTACAGCAAGCCGCTCGCAAGTTTGAAAAAACAGCTGAATACGCTCGACTTCTTATCAAATGAGATGTGTTGAGGACGTATTCTCAATAATCATGAACAGTTGCATGGACACCCACGTTGGACGTAAGGTACGGCCCAATTGCGCCCACATGCCAATGTGAAACGAAAACCCACTCACGAGTTACATCGAATTATCTTGACTCCAATCCTAATTCAGAAGTTACGTATTAATACGTATACTAGGCAAAAAAAAGCCTGATAAAAATCAGGCTGAAAATGAGAACACACAAAAACTGTATATTCAGAGGGACAGTAACAATATAAGTTCAATTTGTTATAAATTGTTCTCAGTAAGTGTTAACCAATCTCAGGAATAACGTTTAAATTAAACAGTAAAATCAAGCACTCTGAAAATCCTCAGGTCAGTCTCCGAACCTGTGCACAGCTATGCTACTGGTTTGTTAAAAAGTTTTCTCTATAGGCTTCTAAATGGGATTTTCGACGTTCAAATTTTCATGGTCATTCTCAGGTAGTTTAATATATTTAGATTTTTTAGGAGCTTGTTAATAC
>OOFU01000017.1_pt1 | contig 21598 bp, 14 predicted proteins | sample 1670361 | NCBI WGS metagenome assembly OOFU01 (sample SAMEA98145418, study PRJEB22522) | marine metagenome | biome: marine biome; feature: marine water body; material: sea ice | place: Arctic Ocean | collected 14-Sep-2015 | depth 1.3 m
CTTTAAAACGTTAAATGAAAAGCTACCCACTACTTTGTGATTGTTGATCATGCTGTGATTGGGTAACGTATTATTTTGGGTGTCTTTGTAAAGATCGATTTTGAGTGTTATGTAAGTTAAGTAATTATCACCTTAAGGCCATAGTCTCATTCCCATTCCCATTCTCATTCCCATTCCCATTCCCACTTCCACTCCCAATCCCACTCCCACTCCCATTAAGGCAGTTCAACATTGCTTTTGACTCAGATTAGTTTTCGATTAATTCTGCTCTTTCAAGCAATATTGACGTTACAGGTCAAAGCACCCCAGTAGCGCTCATTATCAACCGGATACCTAACCCTGCAGTCACTATCACGACTATTGCACCCAACGTATTGCCTAACCATTTATTCACGTATTGCCCTAACTGTTTTTTCTGGTTCATCACAACCAGCAAAAACATGGCAATAATAGGCAATAATAATCCGTTAGCAAATTGTGCGGTCAGTATAATACTTATGGGTTTGATGCCGGTTAACGCAAAGGATGCACCACTAAAAATTACACTTAGGGCAATTAGTTTGAAGACTCGCGACGAAGTGCCGCCTTTGATCCCTAATATTTCTGTCACTGCAAAGGCGGTAGCTAAAGGGGCAGTGATTGAACTGCTTAAACCCGCTGCAAAAAAGCCCATGCCTAACATGGTTTTTGAAAGTGAACCGAATAGTGGCTCCAATTGTGTCGCCATATCGCCGGCCCCTGATATGTTCAAACCGCTGCCAAAGATGCTGGCTGCGGCGGTGGAAGCTATCAATATTGTAATCAAACCACCTAGTCCAATGGCGGTAGCAGTATCTGCACGAGCATGTTTTAAATCGTTAATCGATGACCACTTAGCTTTTACCGCAGAGGCATGTAAAAACAAGTTGTAGGGCACGACTGTTGTACCAATAAGAGCGATAACGGTTAATAGGCTACCGTCTGGAATGTTGGGTGTGGTAAGTCCTTTAAAAAGCGCCGTTAAGTCTGGTCCTACTGAGATAAAAGTGGCAATAAATGCTAGTGCCATAATCGCCACTAACACAAGTAACATACGTTCAATCTGTTTATATGAACCGCGCCACAATAAAATACCCGCTAACAGCGAAATTACGATAACAGAAATGCGGTAAAGCGACCGTCTTTCATCTGTTAGTGCTTGAATGCCTAATGCTGCGCCTGATAAATTGCCGGCTTCGTAAGCTGCGTTACCCAGATACAAAGCCACCATAATCAAACTAAATAGTGGCCATTTCCAGACAGACTGATTCAGCATAATTCGCAGTGTTTCGCCTAAACCTTGTTGGGTGACTAACCCCAATCGAGCAGACATTTCTTGCAAAATAATGGTGGCGACAGTAGCAAACAGTAGAGCCCACAGCAGGGTGTAGCCGTAATTTGCTCCTGCCAATGTGCAAGCAGTAACGGTTCCTGGGCCAATAAAGGCAGCCGCAATTAAGGCACCTGGGCCGATGTTTTTAATACGTTTTAACATAGGTTTTAACTTACTTGTTTCTTATTATGAGATAGGCGGGTACATCACCCATCGGCTTTTCCAAACCCTCCACCAGTGGGTGATTGAATAGATATACTGTCCCCAGCGTTAACCGTAGTATGCTCACATCCTGCTAAATATTGATGCTCGCCGTTGGGTTTTGTTAACCAGTTGCGTCCAATCCGTCCCGCTTCACCGCCGTTAAGACCGAAGGGTGGGGTTATTCGGTGTCCTGATAAAATCGAGCACTGCATATCTTCTAAAAAGGTAATGGTGCGAGTAATACCGTCTCCTGCATTGTATTTACCTTTGCCACCTGAATTGCGGTCAATTCTGAATTCTTTGAGTATCACCGGGTAACGTTGCTCTAGTATTTCGGGGTCGGTCATACGGGTATTTGTCATATGGGTATGCACTGCGGCTACACCGTTAAAACCTTCCCCTGAAGGCATAACTCCCGCAGGACTGCCGGAACAAATTGTTTCGTAATACTGATAACGTTCATTTCCAAAGGTGAGGTTATTCATAGTGCCTTGGCTTGAACCTAATACACCTAAGGCAGCAAATAGAGCATTGGTCACCGCTTGGCTAGTTTCAACATTACCTGCTACTACCGCCGCCGGGAAATATGGATTAAGTAACGAGCCTTCAGGCACAATAATATCTAGCGCTTGCATGCAGCCTGCGTTAAGCGGGATATCATCGTTAACCAAACATCTAAATACATACATCACAGCAGCTTGAGTTATGGCTTTTGGGGCATTCAAATTATTGTTTTGTTGCTCACTTGTGCCTGTAAAATCAATACATGCCTTTAATTTGGTTTTATCAATAATGATTTTAACAACAATGGTGGCACCCGATTCTAACGGGTAACTAAACTCACCATCTTGTAATCTAGCCAGCACTTTTTGTACTGAGGTTTTGGCGCTGTCTTGGATATGTTGCATATAAGCATAAACGGTTTTAAGACTATGCTGCTCGACCAGCTTCAGTAATTCATTTACACCTGTTTTATTAGCAGCGGTTTGCGCCATTAAATCAGCCATATTTTGGGCAATATTTCTAGCTGGATAATCACCTGAAGAAAAAAGCTTTTCAATACGCTCAGTTTGAAAATGCCCTTGTTCAATTAGTTTTACGCCGTCTAGTAATATGCCTTCTTGGTGGATATCTGTGGCCAGCGAAGACATGGAACCCGGTGCAATACCTCCTACGTCTTCATGGTGGGCACGGCTGGCGACATAAAATAAAATATTAGCGTTAGCCGAGTCAAATACTGGGGTAATAACTGTAATGTCGGGTAGGTGAGAGCCACCGTTGTAGGGGTTATTTTGTACAAATACGTCGCCTGCATTGATGGATTGAGTACCATTAATAATCACTTTGACACTGGCATCCATTGAGCCTAAATGCACCGGCACATGCGGTGCGTTGGCAATCAAGTTCCCAGTGGCATCAAAAATGGCACAGGAAAAGTCTAAACGTTCTTTAACATTAACTGACTGTGACGTATTACGCAGCACTATGCCCATTTGCTGCGCTATGCTCATAAAAGCACTGTTAAATAGCTCTAGTGTGACTGGGTCTGCCTTACCTAGCGTGTTTTGTTGTAAGGATAAAGATAAAGATGAGACTGAGTCTAATGTCGTTTTTACTTTCTCAAAGTGAAGCACCAAATGGCCATTAACATTGACTTTCACTCGCCAGTTTTTTTCAACAATAATGGTGCCTGTAGACTCAACAATAATAGCTGGGCCAGTTACTTCATGACCAAATTTAAGTGAGGATAGCTTTATGACAGGGGTCTCTAACCATTCACCCTGGCTATAAATTTGCCTAACGTTTTGTATTTTTATGGGCACGTCGCTGGTTATCGTTTGTTTGGCTTCTGAAATTTTTTCGGCGCCACCAAAAGATTCAACAATCAAAGTATCAATCACTATGGCTTTACTAGGCGCACTGCCGGCAGACCCACTGGGAGCGATCCCACTAAAGCCAAACTGTTGTTCATGCTGTTCTATAAAGTTTTGTTGCATGGCTGCAAAAGTATCTATGGGGATGTTAAGGCTGGTGTCGGTATTGAGGTATTTGAGTAAAGCAGTACAGTGATGAGTGATGTGGTTATTGTTTAAGCCTTGTCTGTTTAAGTCTTGCATATTAGCTAGTTTAAGTTGCTCAACAGCCATATCAATGGCCTGCATGTCACCACCTTGAATCAGTGGGCTTGCTACCTTCTGGCGCTCTACTTGTATATCGGCTAATCCCATACCGTAAGCTGATAATATGCCAGAATAACTATGTAAAAATATAGTTTTAATGCCTAACTTTTCAGCCACCAAACAAGCATGTTGTCCACCTGCACCACCAAAACAGTTCAGCACATAATTGGACACGTCATAACCACGGGCAATGGATATTTTTTTGATGGCTTGCGCCATGTGTTGAATAGCAATCGCTAGAAAACCTTCCGCTACGTCTTCAGCGCAACGTCCATCGTCAATGATTTTCGCGATGTCTGCAAAAGCTTGTACTGAACTTGTCTTATCTAAAGGCTGGTTTTGTTCTGGGCCAAAAATATTAGGGAAAAAATCAGCCTGAATTTTTCCTAAACACAGGTTAATGTCGGTCACTGCAAGTTTGCCATTACGTCGATAACATACTGGTCCTGGAACGGCGCCTGCAGACTCAGGGCCGACCCGAAAACGTCCATCCTCGTAACGTAAGACTGAACCACCACCGGCAGCTACAGTATGGATGTGTAACATAGGTACACGCATACTCACACCCGCGACTTGTGTTTCGTAGGCTTTCTCAAACTCGCCAGCATAGTGAGATACATCGGTAGAGGTACCACCCATATCAAATCCAATGATTTTATCAAACCCTGCTAGTTTAGCGGTGTGCACTGCACCCACTATGCCGCCTGCAGGGCCAGATAAAATCGCATCTCGCCCGCGGAACGTGTCTGCGCTAGTAAGGCCGCCAGATGACTGCATAAATAACAATTGTGCTGGCGTTTTTTGATTTAGCCCTTTACTAATATTTTGTATGTATCTTAATAGTATTGGGGTGAGATAAGCATCCACTAAAGTGGTTTCACCTCTGGAAATTAGCTTTTGTAGAGGACTGACTTCATGGCTGGCTGAAATTTGTTTATAGCCAATCTCTTTGGCCAACTGCATCAGCTGTTTTTCATGCTGGCTGTATTGATAACCATGCATTAGGACTATTGCTATGCTCGTTAGACCTTGGTTAAAAGCACTTTCCAACGCTTTTTTAGTTAATTCAATATCCAGTGCTTGTAAGACTTCACCCTTAGCGGTGACTCTTTCATTTATTTCCACGACCTGAGTGTACAGAATATCTGGTTTTTCAATCCTTAAGGCAAAGGTATCAGGGCGTGCTTGATACCCAATTTCAAGTGCATCTTTAAAACCTTTTGTGATCGCTAGTAGCACACTGTCACCTTTACGTTCTAGTAAAGCGTTAGTCGCAACTGTAGTACCCATTTTGATTTTGTCGATTAGTCCATCAGGCACGGGATCAGATTGGTGGATATCCAGAATTGATTTAATACCAAATACAGCCGCATCATCATAGGCTTCTGGATTTTCAGACAGGTATTTTTTGCATAGCAGTGTGCCATCTGGATGTCGTGCAACAATATCTGTGAAAGTGCCACCGCGATCAATCCAAAATTGCCAATTTTTATAATTTGTGCAGAAGTCTTTAGTCATTAGATATGCAGTTGGGTACCTTAATTACGATTATGCCAGACCTTATTATTTAATCTATTAACTTAGATAGAAGACTATAAAGTCAGCTGTAAATGTCATTATTACAGGGAATTTGTGAAACAAGGATGTCAGCATGCATCAAGCTATGCAGATCTGTCAAAAACATGTTGCTCACTTGTTCAAGGAAACAGGTTGTATAAGCCATGCTGTGTATCAAGATCCTGAAAATATTTTATGCATATTTTTATGAATAATGGGAAAATCAATCAAGCACTGATGCTAATTTTGTTTTCCCTAGTTCCAAAGATTGTGCTGAAAAATTGAGAATGACAATTACTGTACTAACTAATTTATATATCTTTATGCTGAAAAACTTAAACAAATAGTTATTTAAACCCTTTTGACATTTTTGGCGAGATAAAAAATAGCCCCCCCCCCTTAAATAAAAGTAGAAATGTTCTCATTATAAAAAAGATCAACGATTGTTTATTTAGTATTGTTAGTAAGACTTTTCAGCCAAGGGATTGCTTTGGCGTTTGGTGAAAAATTGAATGATGATTATGTTCTTAGCCTTCAAAAAGAAGCTGAAAAGTGCGACTTATTGCTCAATTTAATGACAACAAATACAACAATGCAGTAATTAACCTGTGGATCCGCATGCCATCTACTTTGGCCCTGTTAATAGATGATAGGTGTGGTGGTATCTTAATTGAAGCCATTAGTAATGGACTTACCTTAAATGACCGCTCGGGTGATATCGATTTGAGTCACATTGAAGGTCGTGTGAAAATTGAAGATCTTTCTGGCGATGTTGTGGTCGAAGATTTACGTGGTGACGTTTGCATTGATGATCGCTGTGGTGGGATCAATCTAAAAGGTCTAGTGGGTGGCTTAAATATTGATAATTATTCAGGCGATATATACGCAAAAAACATGTCTGCTAATATCAGTCTTAACGATGCCACTGATTTTAAATGAAAATATGACGGCTCTGGTAATGTAAGTTTACGGAATATGAAAAGGAACTTGAAATTGTTATAGCTTTTTTGGTACTCGGCACATCTTATGATCGGCTAACTGAGAAGCCAGGTTAGCCTGCTACGACTCGATCGCGGCCCTGTTTCTTTGCTTGGTATAAAGCATCATCTGCCCGCTTCAGGGCACTTTCTATATTTTTTTCTTCACTGTCCCATTGTGATACCCCTGCACTAGCAGTAACTTCAATAATCAATTTATCCGCTAAAGTGGGTGAGTTGGTAATAGTGCTACGAATTTTTTCGGCCAGTTTGATTGCTTCTGACATTGATGTCTTAGGTAACAATATCAAAAATTCTTCACCGCCAAAACGAAACACGGAGTCAGAGTCTCGGCAGTTTTCTTGGATAGTGCCGGCAACATTTTGAATAACTTTATCGCCCAGATCGTGACCATATTTATCGTTAATGGATTTAAATAGGTCTATATCAAAACTTATGACAGACAAGTCAGAGTGATAACGTTTGCTAATAGCAACGAACTGCTTGGCTAAAACTGCAAAAGAGCGGCGATTAAGTAAATTCGTTAAATAATCGTGGTTGGCTTCCTCATATAAACTTTTAGAATATCGATTAGATTTAATAGATAGTGGGGTAATAAAAAATAAACATTCAATAAGAATGGTCAGTATGATGATAATTAGTAACAGTTGCTGGGTAGTGCGCAATTCATGAATTTTCTGGTTACTCTCTACTTCATATAGTTTCACCGTAATGTTGAAACTATTTAGTATTTGCTCCTTGGCCATGAATAAAAAGATTGAACCTTCAAGATTGCTTTGAGTATCTATAGAGCTTCTTGGGCGATCTAGTATTTGATTGATTAATGATGAAAATTCAGTCATTTTTCGAGCAATATTATGAGGTTCAGAAAAATATAGTGCAGACATAGGTTCTGAAAGCGGAGATACCTGATTTTGTTTCAATTTTTCAAAATGTTCTTTGAGCAGATAATGATAGTTTTTGTTCATTTTGTTGAGGGCAAATAGTGCTTTTTTTTTGTCGGTAACAACACCTCTTGCGATATATTCATTTGTATACAAAACGGTGCGTTGTGACAACATCCGTTGTTGCCCACTTACATTAATAAGTTTACCAGATACAATTTGCTCAATAATTATTTTATCCAATGTAAAATGCACAAAGATAGACAAAGCGGCAATAATTGTTAGTGAAATCACATAAGTTAATGTCATTCTGTGAGCAGGATTTAACATCCAATTAATAAAGAGTTGTTTTTCCATCTTGGAATTCGGCTACAAGCATATCCTTAATTAGAGGGAATAATAGCCAATTTTGTTAAGATTCGCTTATGATATTTTAGATAATTTACAAATTGGAGAGTCACATGGCACAGTGGTTAGATACAACAGTGGTGAATAGAACCGATTGGAATGACCATTTATTTAGTTTACGGTTCTCTTGCACTGAGTTTCCTCAGTTTAAGGCCGGACAATTTACCAAGATAGGCATTGAACACGATGGTAAAATAATATCTCGCCCTTATTCACTTGTCAGCGGACCTGACGAAAATGGGTTAGAGATTATTGCTGTACCTGTTGAAGATGGTTCTTTATCTCCTAAGTTACACAAGCTACAAATCGGTGAGCCTTTAAAAATCATGTCACCAGCAACAGGATTTCTTATCCTTGACGAAGTGCCGAAGAGTCGTGATTTATGGTTAATGGCAACAGGTACCGGAGTAGGACCTTTTTTGTCTATTTTAGCCACAGAACAGGTTTGGCATAATTATGAAAATATAGTTTTGGTCTACGGCGCTCGTTATGAAGATGATCTAGCTTATAAAGAGTTGATTGCCACTTGGTCTAAACAATACCCAGATAAGTTCCACTTTGTGCCAATCGTAAGCCGTGAAAGTATGGCTGATAGATTACACGGGCGTATCCCGTTACTACTTAAAACATCACTTATTCAACAACAAGTAGGTCTGGATATTCATGCAGACCATAGCCAAGTAATGTTGTGTGGTAATCCAGCTATGATTGAAGAGGCGACTCAAACCCTAATTGAGTTGGGTTTATCTAAACATCTTAGACGTTCACCTGGGCAAATATCTTTGGAACGGTATTGGTAGATTAAAAGTAGTTGCGAGTGTTAGCTGCGACTAAAGCATGGTTGTTTTAAATTTAATGTTACACCCATGAGCTTGGCCTTCAGAAAAGCTAAGTTTTTTGCAGATGAAAAATTAAAAATATTTGCGGAAAATATCCTAATGTCGTGAGTGATTAAAGTGCTGAGCAATTGCTAATTATACAGGCTATGTTGTTTTTACATTCTCGAATGGAGGTTTGTATTAAAACTATTTTTTAAGGGGGATTTTGTTAATTTACTTAATGTAACTTGCGCGTAATGTTACTCCCTAATTCTGTTCTATATGACATAAACATCAACTTACATAACCTAAGACTGAGTAAGTTGAATAGAAAATCTGCATCGTTTATGATAATTAAATCAAAGCTTGTAAGGACACAGTATGGTATTCGAATTTTTGACTCACGAAGCTAATGCTCCATATTTTTTTGCACTTTCTTTTTTGGTAATACTTTTTGTCTTTGAAGTGTTGGGATTGCTAATAGGTATGAGTCTAAGTCATTCCTTCGACAGCTTAATTGATTTTGATGTAGATACCGATGTCGGTGGTCACCTTAGCCTTTTAGGTTTGGGTAAAGTGCCGTTGATTATCTGGTTAACATTCTTTTTTGGCTTGTTCTCAACACTCGGATACGCCGCCAACGCAATATCTAATTCTATAACAGGGTTAATACCAATTTGGTTAAGCATCGTACCTGTGGCTATTGTGTCTTTTATAATAAATGGGGCGCTGTGCAAAGCGTTTGCCAAAGCCTTTCCTCGATTCGAAACAACAGCTGTTAGTACTGACACTTTTTCAGGAAGGGTTGCCAAGATAACAATTGGTAATGCAACGTTCACAAAATTTGCCATGGGTGTGGTACTTGATGAGTATCACACCTCTCACAATGTTCGAGTACAAGCGATGGACGATGGTGTTGTCCTCAATCAGAGCGACCAAGTTATTTTGGTTGAACAAATAAAAGGTAGCGCAATTTGGCTCGCTATCCCATATGAAAACTAGGCCGTATTTTGCATAATTTTATTGTAAACGTTCAAAACTTTACACATTCAAACAATCTACTACGGGGTATTATAAATGGAATTAAGTAACATTATTGGTTACGCAATAGCCGCAGGTATCTTATTACTTGTACTTTTCATTGTTGGATTTTTATTATCGAGGATGTATAAAAAGTCGACCAAGGACTCGGCTTTAGTGAAAACTGGATTGGGTGGTGAAAGAGTCATCACAACAGGTGGCGTAATGTTGATACCTGGCTTTCAAGAGCTAATGAGAGTCAATATGCGTACCCTGCGTATTCGTGTTGAAAAAAGAGAAGGCGAAGCACTCATCACAGAAGATTGTATGCGTGTCGATGTCGGCGCTGATTTTTATGTACGTGTAGCTAGTGATACTGACTCCATTGCTAAAGCCGCCCAAGCGCTTGGTGATCGCTTAGATGATCCTGATAAAGTGAAAGAACTAATGGAATCTAAGTTTGTTGGCGCACTTCGCTCAGCAGCTGCTTCGATGTCAATGGATGAGTTACATAAAAATCGACCTGATTTTATCCTTGCTGTGCAAAATGCAATTGCTGACGAGTTGGCACAAAACGGTCTTGAACTTGAGTCAGTTTCACTCACTAGTTTTGATCAGACTAAACTTGAGTATTTCGATGAAAATAACGCATTTGATGCTCAGGGCCGGGCAAAACTTGCAGAGACTATTGAAGGCCGTAAACAGCGTACTAATGAAGTTGAGCAAGAGAATCGCATTGCTATTGAGCAACGTAACCTTGAAGCTGAAAAAGATTCACTCGCCATTGAGCAACAAAAACGTGAAGCTGAAATTGCCCAAGAGCAGGAAATACAAGTTAAAGAAGCTGAGCAGAAAGCTTTAATAGCTGCTAAGCGTGAAGAGCAAGAGCAGAAAGAGCGTGAAGCTGAAATTGGAAAGAACCGTGCTATTGAAGCAGCTGAAATTGAGAAAAGTCGTACTATTGAAGCGGCAGAAATTGAAAAGAAATTAGCGATTGATAAAATGAAAATCAATCAACAGCGTGACCTTGAAGTTGCTGAGCAGGAACGTCAAATTATTATTGCTGAAAAGTCAGAAGCAGAATCTGCTGCGCGTGCTAAGGCCGCAGAAGCAGAACAGGATAGAGTGATCAAAGAAGAAGGCGTAATCACCGCCGGTGAGGTTGCTAAAGCCGAGCGCCAGAAACAAATTGAAGTTATTGACGCACGCAAGGTGGCTGAGCGTGAAGCCGTAGGTATCACTGTTGCTGCTGAAGCCACTAAAAAAGCAGCTCAAGATGATGCTGATGCCAAGTTGATCGTTGCTAGAGCTGATGCGGATGCAATCATAATGAAAGCTGAAGCAGATGAGAGGCAATATGCTGTTGATGCTGAAGGTCGCCGTATGCTCAATGAAGCTGATAATGCTTTGAGTGAACAACAAGTTGAACTTCGTCGAATACTCGCCACACTTGAAACATTACCACGGGTGGTTGCTCAAGCCGTTGAACCTCTTAAAAATATTGAAGGTATTAAAATACTTCAAGGTTATGGTGGAGTGCCTTCTGGTACCTCAAATGTAACGGGAGGCTCGGCGTCGGGCAGTGATCCTATGTCGCAGCTGACAAACGCTGCATTAGGTTATAAAGCCCAAGCTCCTGTTGTCACTGCTTTGCTAAACGAGTTAGGTCTTGGCGGCTCCCTTGAAGAACTTGTTTCTGGCGATACTTTAGCTACCCTTGTAGCGAGTAAAACTGCTGCTGAGTCAACGGATGCATCAGATTCAGTTGATAATGGAGAGACAGAAAAGGTTCGCTGATCCCATCGAAATATGTGTTGATTTGAATCACTATTACAGTCTTAACTCATAATAGAGTCACGCATACAAAATATGGTAAATAGCCTATTGTATGTGTGTTGCCTTTTACATAAGACAAAGCTTAACGACGTATTCCAGTTGTATAAAAGTAGAATCTATCCACATGCTTAATAACTTTTGTAAGTGCAAGCAACTGGAACTTTAAGAGTGAATTTTTATTTTGGGATTTATAAACTGCATTTGTTAATAAATTAGTTTTGAGACACCAATAAATCGGGTATAGCTGATTGTTTATATTTTAGATCTTGCATAATCAAGTGACTATATTTGAAATTTTCATTCAATTCTAGTTTTGAGATATTTATTTTAGGTGTATCGATAATAAATATTGATTGAGTATTAACGCATCAAATTATAGGGCAAAGTATGTATTTTGAAGATTATCAACCTGGCCAAGTATCTCAGTTTGGTGCTTATAAGGTAACTGAAAGTGAGATAAAAGAATTTGCTAGTAAATATGACCCCCAGTTTTTTCATTTAGATGATGAGGCGGCGAAACAGTCATTGTTTGGAGGGTTATGTGCAAGTGGTTGGCATACCGCTTCAATGTTTATGCGTATGCTGATTGATAATTTACCAGAAGAACATGGCTCACTTGGATCACCTGGTATTAATAATCTCAAGTGGTTAAAACCTGTATATCCAGGGTATATTCTAAGTGTAAAAAGTTGTGTGAGTCATTGCCGATTATCTGAGAGTAAACCTGGCGTGGGTTTAATATGTGTGAATTATGAGGTTGTAAATCAACATGGTATGCCAGTGATGACATTAGAATCTAATGCTTTTTTCAAGTGTAAAAATAATTAAGCATTGAAATATATACATTTTAGATTCCGTGAGTGATTTGTTGGTAACATTCTGTCTAATATTTACTGATGCCATCAATTGTGATTCAACGGAGTTTTGCAAACTTTATTAGGTCCACAACCTGTTCACGTTTGTTTTGTTGCTGTGAACCTTAATGACGACAATTTGCATCTAGTTGTCGTTCAATAGGATTAAAATTAGGGCTATTTTTGAATTTTCTGCAAAAATTAACTGCTGTAATTCTTGAAAACTATAGTGAATCAAATGTTTGGTACTAGAACATAGCGGCTGTTATGGTTTCTTGTCTAAAGTCTAACTCCCCTGTCTAAACCAATTCAATTTATTATGTAAATTCACTACCGACCCCACGATGATTAAAGCTGGTGGTTTTATCTTTGCCGCCTCTGCTTTTCGCTGAATATCTTCTAAAGTACCAATCACTACTTTTTGCTGTGCTGTGGTGGCAGATTGCACCATGGCAACAGGTGTAGAAGAAGCCAGTCCATGTTTAATTAACTGTTCACAAATAATGGGTAAGCCAGTTAATCCCATATAAAACACTATGGTTTGGTCTGCTTGAGCTAACCCTTGCCAGTTTAAGTTGATGCTATTGTCTCGTAAGTGACCTGTGGCAAAAACTACTGATTTAGCATGATCTCTGTGTGTTAATGGAATACCGGCATAACTGGCCGCTCCACTTGCTGCGGTAATTCCCGGAACGACCTGAAAACTGATCCCATGCTCGATTAAGGTTTCAAGTTCTTCACCACCCCTACCAAAAATGAAAGGGTCTCCACCTTTTAGCCTTACGACTCTGTTGCCTGCTAAAGCTTGTTTGGTTAATAATTCGTTGATTTCGTCTTGTGGCAGAGTGTGGTTGCTTTTGGCTTTACCCACATAGATTTTTTCGGCATCACGCCTTACTAGCTCGAGTATTTGAGGAGAAACCAAACGGTCATAGACCACAACATCAGCTTTCTGCATCAAACGTAATGCTCTAAATGTTAATAAATCTGGATCGCCGGGTCCTGCGCCTACTAAGTATACTTCGCCCACCGTTTTGCTAGCATCTGGTGCATTTAATTTTTCTAAAAACTTCTGTTCAGCGACTTTTTCGTTGCCTTGCAACACATTCTCGGCTATGTCGCCATCTAATACATCCTCCCAAAAATAACGTCTTTCAGTGACTGATTGAAAACGTTTTTTCACTGACTCCCTAAATTTTTCTGAGAATAACCCTAATAAACTCACTTTTTGTGGGATAACCGATTCAAGTTTTTGTCTTAAATATCTGAGCAATACTGGCGCTACGCCACCGCTACTCATAGCAATAATGATGGGAGAACGGTCTACGATGGATGGAGTAATAAATTGGCAAAGTGGGGTGTTATCCACCACGTTGACTAAAATCTTTTGTTTCCGAGCTTGGTCATGAATTTGTTCGTTTAATTCACTATTATCTGTGGCTACAAAGACTATTTGTTTGTCGTTCATATCTGAAACAATATAAGGTCTAACGATGAGCTGAATTTTTTCTTCCTTAGCAAATCGTTGCACCGTATCACATACCCAAGGTGCTACGACGGTAATATGTGCAGACGTTTTTAACAGTAATTCAACTTTACGAGCGGCTACTTCTCCGGCACCTACCACTAAACAGGTTAGATCTGTGGTATCTAAAAATATTGGGAAATATTTCATTTATCAGTACTTGTTGGAATAATACAACAAGTGTGCCCTTTCAAGGCAAAAGTGCAAACCAATTAAAACTAAGTTTATATTCCATTAGGTTATTAAAAAACCATGATCTAGTATTTTTTGCAAAAATAAAGGAGCCATTAGGCTCCTTTATTTATCATTATAAGTTAATACTTAGTCACGATTTGCTGGATTGCCACGCTTCTTGGGTGGCTGCTCTGACCATTCACGTAGTCCAAGACTTCGACCTGCAACACGCGTCTTTTGTAACGTGTCCTGTGTCGCCTGAGGCATGTCTTTAGGTAAGTCTACTGTGCTGAAATTATCATAAATTTCAATAGAACCAATATTTTTACTGCTAATATCTGCTTCGTTGGCGATAGCACCTACGATATTACCTGGCTTAGCACCATGGGTGTGACCCACTTCGATACGATAACGCTGCATACCTTCACTAGGCGGACCAGATTTACGTTCGCGCTTAACACGCTCACCGCCACTACGTTCGCCACCACGTTCAGGACGTGCACCACGGTCTCTTGGTGCGCGATCATTTCTGTCGTTGCGGTCATTTCTTGGGGGATTAGCATTTAAATCAGGACGGTCACTATCCTTGAGGATAAGTGGTTCGTCACCTTGAGCTATCTTGGCTAACGCAGCCATAATGACTTCAGGTGCAGCTTCGGTTTCAGCTTGAATTGACTCAACAATGGGGATCAAAGTCTCAATTGAAGCATCACCTATCGCTTCAATCACACTGCTTTTGAAACGAGACAAACGCGTTTCGTTTAATTGTGAGATAGACGGGATAGTCATGGGGGCAATTGTTTGTCTAGTGGCGCGCTCAATAGAAAATAACATACGTTTTTCACGATGCGAGATAAACAATATTGCATCACCCTCACGGCCTGCACGTCCTGTTCGACCGATACGGTGAACATACGATTCTGTATCGTAAGGTACGTCAAAGTTGATTACGTGACTAACACGTTCAACATCAAGTCCTCGAGCTACTACATCGGTAGCAACTAAAATATCGATTTTGCCTTTCTTCAAACGGTCAACAGTACGTTCTCGTGAATTTTGTGGAATGTCACCATTAAGTGGTTCAACCGCGTAACCTCGTGCAGAAAGCTTTTCAGCCAACTCCATAGTAGCGGTTTTAGTTCTCACGAAAATGATCACCCCATCAAAGCTTTCCACCTCTAATATGCGGGTTAGTGCTTCTAATTTGTGGTGTCCAGCTACTTGGCAGTAACGCTGTCGTATAGTGCTAGCAGTTGCCACTTTAGATTCAATTTTGACTGATTTAGGGTCATTTAAATAACGTTTTGTTATTTTACGTATAGGATCCGGCATAGTCGCTGAAAATAACGCAGTTTGACGTTCTGCTGGAGCATGGCCTAAGATCCATTCAACGTCATCGATGAAACCCATGCGTAACATTTCATCAGCTTCATCAAGTACTAAAAACTTTAATTTATCAAGTTTAAGAGTACCTTTTTTAATATGGTCTATTACGCGCCCTGGTGTACCTACTACAACTTGAGTGCCACGTTTTAGTTGACGAATCTGGTTATCATAAGATGAACCACCATAAATAGGCAAAACGTTAATTTTCTTAGAAAAACTGGCATAAACCTGAAAGGCTTCTGCAACCTGAATCGCTAGTTCTCTAGTAGGGGTTAACACTAATAATTGGGTGTTTTTGTCATCAGGATCAATGTTGGCTAACATAGGAAGGGCAAAAGCAGCGGTTTTACCGGTACCTGTTTGCGCTGTTCCTAATACATCGTGTCCTGCAATAATAAGTGGAATACATTCTGCTTGAATAGGTGTAGGTTTTTCATAGCCGACTTTGTCTAGTGCTTGCAGTAGTTCTTCAGGTAAGTTTAAATCTCTAAATGTAATTTCAGATGTGGTGGTCATCAAGTTTCCCAGGGTACAGGCAGGCACTGCTTTATTTGAATCGGTAATACAATTTCGAAAATCGGTAAAACAATTATTTAAGGCGAAGCCGGCACGGTTTCAAAGGTCAAATTATATTCGATATTTACCATTTACTCCATGCAATGCTTTGTTTAATTGCAATAAATTTCAAGAATGTGATGTTGTGATACAAATTTTGTAGTTTATTGTCAATTTTGTTGCAAGCTTGTTTGAAAAATGTGTTAGTTATTTAACATCTTAGGGAAGGTTTTCATATATGCCAGAATTTCATTAGATAGCGGTTTTAGGATTAAGATCAAAAAGCGCTGAATACCATGCTCGAACGTTTAAACTTTCTTAAAGAAGCTGAACATTTTCGCTGTATTTAAGGTTGAAATATCTCAACTTCTGTATCATGGTTGAATGTTTTATGTTGATTCACTTTTTTAACACATAATTGTTGGAAAATTTATTCGTATGTTAATAAAACAAAGAGTGCTGGTCGCATATAATAAAAACACATGTCATTATAGATTTATTCGTGTGTATACAAGGGAAAATCATCATGAAAAGTTTTAATCCGACACAATTAAAATATGCATTAGCGGTTATTGCATTAGGAGTGTTACTGGGCTGCGGTAAACAGACTAGTGACGAGTATATAAAAGAAGCTAAACAATATATTGCAGATAACGATCCTAAAGCGGCAATTGTCGCTTTGAAAAATGCGGTACAGATTGAGCCAAATTCAGCTCAGGCCAGATTCGAACTTGGTCAGCTTTATATCGAGCAAAAACAGTTTGAAAGTGCCGAAAAAGAGCTTAACAGAGCCTTAGAATATGGTTATGAAGCATCAAAAGTATTGCCAATTCTAGCGCTAGCTTATCAGAACACTGGCGCCTATTCAGCCATCAGTAAATTAGAACATGAACAAAATGGTTTAACATCTGTCGAGCGCTCTGAAATTGGTTATTTTAAAGTGGTTGCACTGACTCGATTAAACAAGATAGTAGAAGCTCGCTTATTAATTGAAGAATTGAGTGAAATTGAAACTAGCTCTGTTTTTAAGGGCCTTACGGCAGCTTATATGTCGGTCTTAGATAAAGATTATGACACTGCTACTAACGCGGTAACATTGCTACGTGAACAAGCTCCGCAAAATGCAGAAGTATTGAAGTTATTAGCTCAGCTGAAATTATCTCTTGGCGCACCAGATGAAGCCGCTGATATATTCAAAGAATATGTTCAGTTTTATCCTGAGGATACACAAACAATTTTTGTTTTGGCTAAATTATTGGTGGATGTCGGTGATTTAGAAGCGGCTGATCCTTACATAGACGAGCTTCTTTTACTTAATGATCAAAACCCTTTGTTAAATCAATTGAAATCTGCAACGTATGCACAAAAAAATGATTATGCAAATGCTCTTAAACGAGCAGAAATTGCCATTCTTGGTGGTATTGATGCTGCTTCATTAAGGTTGGTCGCAGGATATTCAGCCTATCAAATTCAAGACTTCTCAAGTGCCAATCGGCATCTAACGTATATCGCGAATTTATTACCAGACAATCATCCTGGACTTAAATTACTTGCTGCTAGCCAACTTCAATTAGGATTGACCTCTGAAGTCGGAGATGTTTTAGCTAGACTTGACCAACTGACAGATAAAGATGCGCCTCTATTTTCCAAAGCAAGCTATGAATTACTCCGTGATGGCTTTGAAAAAGAAGCCAAAGTGTTAATTGAAAAGTCTTCGAATATTAGTCGTACTGCCGAAGATCTAACACGGTTAGGACTATTACAACTTTCATTAAATAATCTTGATGGAATAGTCAATTTAGAAGAGGCAGTTAGTAAGTCGCCTGAATTAGTGAGCGCACAAACTACTCTAGCAAAAGCGTATGTCGTCACTAAGCAATATGAAAAAGCTCTAGAACTGGCAAGTAACTGGAAAGATATAAAGCCAGATGATTCAAAACCATACCTGTTAGCTGGCGATGTTTATGTAAGGCAACAGAAATTCGAAAAAGCAAAAGTAGAATTTGAAAAAGCATCAGAAATTGACACCATCAGTGTTTCGCCAAAGTTAGCAATGGTTAATTTAGCCGTAACACAAAAAGACATGCAACAGGCTGAATTACTATTAAAGCAATTACTTACCGAATACCCAGATAACGTACCTGCTTTAGCGACTTATTATTTGGTCAGCAAGCAAGGCAACAAACAAGCAGCAGGGATTGAAAAGATCCAGTCTGCTTTTGACCGCGAACCTTCAAATTTTGCTGTAAGGTTATTGTTAGCACGGGCTCAGGTTGTCGAAACTAACTATCAAGACGCTATTGAGCTGTTGACTGAAGTAAAGGATCAAAAAGATTTGCCAAAGGCTTATTGGAAAGCTTTAGGCCAGAGCTTTATTAAAAGCAACCAACTTCGTCCGGCAACTCAGCATTACGATGCGTGGTTAACAGAAGAACCTAATGATAAAGACGCTATTATAGGTAAGTTGTTGTTATTGGACAGTCAAAATAAATTTGTAGAAGCATCGGAATTAACCCAAGGCTATCTTAAGAATCGTGACGATATACAAATGCAGTTGTTAAACACACATTTTCTGTTAATGCAGGGGGATTATCCAGCCGCACAAATAATATATGATTCATTGCCAGATGACGTACTTGGCCTACCTTTAGTTAAAGGTTTCCTATCTCGCTTTCAGATACAAAATGAACAACCAGAGTTAGCGCTGGAAAATGCGCTTATTGCTTACAATGCGGCGCCCAATAGTAGAAACCTGATATTATTGGTATTTACCTACGAGAAATTGAATCAGCTAAATCAAACAATGGAATTACTTAACCAGCATATTGAGCAACAACCTACAGATTTAACCGCAAAAATGTTGTTAGCAGAAAGACAAATTGGTGGTGATTTGTCCGGCGCTATTGTGACCTACGAAGAGGCTTTACGTCAAAACCCCAAAAATTATGTTGCTAACAATAACTTAGCGTATTTGTATTTACAAAAAGGGGAAATTGATAAGGCTAAAGGCTATGGAGAAAAAGCTGTCAAACTAAAACCCGATAATTCTGCGGCTTTAGACACACTAGCGCAAATACATGTTGCAGAAAAAGACTATGAAGAAGCATTAAACCTTTACAGTAGAGCAATAAACGATGCCATGCAAGATGAAGAGATTTACCTTAATTATGTTGAAGTATTATTTTTAGCCGAAGAAACCTTTTTAGCCAACCGCAAACTTAATCAGCGCGAGATGAAACAAGATATATCTATTATCAGAGTGGCGAAGCTGAAATCTGATTACAGTATTGACTAATATATTTTTAGCCATCCTCCTATCTTTAGGCTCAGGTTAAATAGCTAAATATTAGAAACAGAGCAATGACTTAAAGGCCACATTTGTGGCCTTTTTTGTTTGCCCAGTAAAGTCGGCAAAACCGAGCACTTAAATGCTTTGAAGTCACCCTAGCTCAGAAGAAAATAATTTGAAAGGCAAATGTGTTGATAACTATCAGTGTGAAGTGGTGAGGGGAAAACGTAGAAATTTAGATTTAAGACTAAGCAATACCTATTTGGGCAGTATTTGTTCGTAGTTGCTCAAAATAATATGGTTTCCAATATTCAGTTAGATTAATGCTGTTCTTTAGAATAGGGCATAACAAGGCGTCATGATTCGATACCTGAACAGCTCTGGTGAGGTTAGTATTGAGACCACTTCAAAATAGCCGTACCCATTATTTTAATAATAGGCACAAGGATATTGCGAGTGTGAGAGATAGATGAACCCATAAGAGACAATAAGGCTAGGTATGTAAAAGGAAATTGTGAGTGAAGGATAAGCCAAGCTAATTATCAGCATTGATACGTAAGGTATCTGTGCGTGGTAACAAGTTAAATCAAAATGCTTGCAAGCGTATGCATGTAGAATTTTTAAGGGCCTACTTGCAATCAATACCGTTAACGACCTAAACAGTCAACTAAGTATGATGACATCAGCCACACTTATCAATTTTAAATAATATTAACGGTCTACTTTAATCGCAGTTAAGAGAACAGTCGTGCTTCCCCTGCTTGACGTCTCTTGGCTTTTAATACTAGCAAAATTGTAATAAACCCGGGCAGTGCTTGTATGTATAGAATATTAGAGTTGACATTAAGCCCACCAAATATGCCGGCAATAGTGACACATATAAGTAGAAATATTTTTAAACTTTGGTTACCGCTCATGAGAGCCCATAGTAACCCGAAGCCCAAAAAGCTATTGTATAGCCCTTGATTCATCGCTAATATTTCTGAAGATTTTGCCACCTCTGCCGTCATTGAAAATATTTTTTGTCCAACAGGATGATTCCAGTAAAACATTTCTAGCACCATAATTCCTATATGTAAAAGAGCGACTAAAAAGGTCATAAAACCAGCAAAAAACTTCATAGATAATACCTTGACTACTTTGGATCAGATGTAATTAATTATAGTGTGATAATTTGTCTTGAGTTGCAAGGATTGGTGTTAATACTAATGTCTTAGTTAATAGATAGTTTTATTATTGGATAAACTCGTCACAAAAAAAAAGCGCCTTGCGGCGCTCTAAATTATGCATGTACTATTACTGCTGTTTTCCGCTTGGGTCTTTCATGTAACGAAAGAAGTCGCTGTCTGGTTCTACAACCAATACGTCTTGTTTGCTACTAAAGCTTTTCTTGTAAGCATCCATACTACGTAAAAAACTGTAGAATTCTGGATCTTTTGTGTATGTCTCAGCATAAATTTGTGCCGCTTGGGCTTCACCTTCACCACGAAGTTTACGCAAGTTACGTTCTGCATCAGCCAACATGACAGTGATTTTGGCATCGATATCAGCTTTAATAAATTCAGCTTTTTCTTTACCTTCAGAACGATGTTCTCTGGCTACGGCTTCACGCTCACTTCGCATACGTTGGAAAATAAAGTTCCTTACTTCCAAAGGTAAGTTAATTTGTTTTACACGCACATCAATGATCTTTATGCCTAGTTCGTCAGAGCTACTGGATGCTTGAGCCATTGCTTCATCCATCAATTCTGAACGCTCACCTGAAACAATTTGTTGAATAGTACGGGTACCAAACTCAGAACGAAGTCCATTATTAACTTTCTGTTGTAGTAATATTTCAGCACTAGATTTAATACCACCAGTGGCTAAATAGTACTTAGCAAAATCCTCAATCTTCCACTTAACATACAAGTCGACGATCAAATCTTTTTTCTCAGCAGTCACAAAACGATCTGGCTGTTCGTCCAAGGTCTGAATACGTGCGTCAAGCGTTACTACACGGTCAAAGAAAGGTAACTTTAAGTGTAAACCTGGTTCGAAAACTGTGGTGTCACCTGACTCGCTATCTCTTTGCACTTTACCAAACTGGATAACAATCGCTTTGTTGCCTTCTTCTACAACAAATAACGAACCAAATATAAGTAACCCTAAGGCTACAATTATTAATGCAATAAAATTTTTCATAGCCTAGTTTCTCCCACTACGTACACCGTTGTTACGGTTGTTTCTGGAGTTGCCGTTTAACGGTTGTGTGTCTTCATCTTGATTACGCAAACCTTCTAAAGTACTGCGGATATTAGCCGGGACGGTTGGTCCAGATTGATTTCCAAGTATTTTGTCTAGCGGTAAATACATCATGTTGCCAGTGCCTTCAGTATCCACCAATATTTTACTGGTATTGCCATACACTTCTTCCATCGACTCAAGATAAATGCGACTCCGTGTTACCCCTGGATCAGCTTTGTATTGAGGAAGTACTTCTTCAAAACGTCCGTCTGCAACTTGCGTTTCCCATGTGACACGTTCTTTGTACTTTTGCGCTTCTCGTTCTAAACGATT
>OOFU01000021.1_pt1 | contig 19729 bp, 20 predicted proteins | sample 1670361 | NCBI WGS metagenome assembly OOFU01 (sample SAMEA98145418, study PRJEB22522) | marine metagenome | biome: marine biome; feature: marine water body; material: sea ice | place: Arctic Ocean | collected 14-Sep-2015 | depth 1.3 m
GTACTCTATATTTCACCTTCATCGGCAGCGTCAGCTGGGTAAAAAAAACATACCCCGCCAGTACAATCTGATACGTGTTGTCACCCTTAGCTTTACACGATGTAGAAAATTTAAATAAATTTGACGTGGCGTAATATTTTACTCAGGAAACACTTTGATTATTGTACTTTCACCGAAAGTTAAAATCTGTTCAAGCTTCCTCCCAAGGTAGCTGTGATGGCTAATTTCTTCGGTGCGAAGGCAGAATTGTCTTCCTTACACTGGCTGAGTAAAATCAGTCAGTGCATGAGGCTTCGCAATGCCATACCCCTGAGCAAAATCAACACCCATTTTACCCAGTTCGACCATTATTTCAGTTGATTCAACAAACTCGGCAACTGTTTTCATTCCCATTGCTTTAGCCACATCATTGATCGAATTCACCATCGCCATATTTACGGGGTCAACCAGTATGTCTTTTACAAAACTACCATCTATCTTGACCAGATCCACAGGTAAGTTCTTCAGATAGTTATAAGACGAAAATCCACTACCAAAATCATCTAAGGCAAACAAACAACCCAATTTATGGAAGGTGTTAATAAATTCTAAAGTTTCATCCATTTTAAGAATAGCCATGCTTTCGGTAATTTCAAAACATACTTTTTTGTAAGGAATTTTATACTTTTCAAAGGCATTCAACACAAACAGTTTAAGTTCTTTATCCGCTAAGGAGTAACCATTCAGATTAATACTTACTCTTGTCAATTTATCTTTGTGTTGCATGTTATGTGACAACCAACTGAAGTAATTTTCTACTACCCAACGATCTATTTTAGATGTGAGATTATATCGCTCGGCAGCAGGTAAAAAAACACCAGGAAGAATAATGTTGCCTTGTTGATCTCGCATTCTAAGTAACAACTCATAATTATGTCCTTCAGCACGTTGCGTTAACGCTTGATAATGTTGATAGTATAGTTCAAAGCTGTTGTTTTGAATGGCGTGATTAATATGTGACACCCAAGACATTTCAGACTCATATCGCCGCATATGCTCATCTTCAGTCGAATATGTATGTACTTGATTACGACCCCGTTCTTTAGCTAAATAACAAGCTGAATCAGCCATACTTAATAATTGCTCCGGAGTATTAATCTCAGAATGCCAAGGCACTTGACCAATACTAATACCTAATGTAAAAATTCTATTTTCCCAAACAAAGCGAAATTCTTGTACCGTATTAAGTATTTTGTTGGCCAGTAAGTAGGCCATTTGTGCATTATCACCTTCAAGTAACACACCAAACTCGTCACCGCCAAGTCTTGCTAATGTGCCCTTGTCCATGACTACGGCATTAAGTTTTTGTGACAGTTGTTTGATCAACAAATCGCCTGCCTTGTGACCACACGTATCGTTTACTACCTTGAATTGGTCTAAGTCCATGTACAGTAATGTTAGGTCACTATTTTTATTTTGCGCATTAAGTAAGCTACTTTGAAGTCGACGTTCAAATTCGCGTCTATTATAGACTCCTGTGAGTGAATCATGTGTTGCCAGATATTCGAGGCTAATATTTGACTGCTTTCGCTCAGTTACATCTGATATGGAACCAAACAAATATTGCTTTTCATCTTCTTGTTTTATTTGCCCGGAGATGGAGAACCAAAATTCACTGCCATCTTTGCGTATACCTTTTATCTCCTTCCCAATAACCTTGCCACCTTTATGTATTTCTCCAAGCAAAATCGCACGATCATGAGGGTTAGCATAAAACTGGTCAGCGTTATCTACCTCCCGCAACATCTCAGTTTCATCGGCGTAACCAAATAGAGAACACATTGCAGGATTAACGCTTATTAATTGGCCATCAAGATCAGAAGTATACAAGCCCTCCGCTGAATTCCTGAATAAGTCGTAAAAGTGTCGTAAATCTTTGATGGTTAATTGTTGTTGAACGTTGTGACGGTATGTCAAAACACGTTCATGGGCTTCAATTGCTAGGGCAATCAGCATAATGCCCAACATGATTACCATAGCAAACATTAGAGATATAGTTTGTGTTAAAGCAATGCCAGATAAAAACAATATCACTTGACCAAAGCCACTCAAGGCGATGCATGTTAGTCCCAATAAGCAAACTAAGTTAGCAATTTTTTTATCAGGTTTATGATAGAAAAAACCCAATAATCCAATAAGTGCTCCAGACAGAGCAGACATCAATACTGAAAATGTAATTTGTTGCCCGCTTTCAGTGGAAAAAGCCATGCCTAGAGTAATAAACCCGAAGCTATACAAAGCGTAGCGCCAAATTGTTGGGACTCTTTCTATAATTGCAAAAGTGACTTTTGCTGACGTTAATAACAACAGACCAGATAATGCACAACTGAGATTAGAGATGTAGGCAGTAATCCCCGTTATTTGACCGAGTAATCCCTTAGCGTTTAAAAACAACAATAAAAATGCAGCGCTAGAAAGGGCAAACCAAAAACGGACTGGACTGCGCATAAAAATGTAAGTAATCAAAAAGTAACAGGCCAGCAAAGCAAGCCCACCACTAATAAAGCCAATGATGGCTAAAAGTAGTTGCTCTCTTTCGACGAGTGATGATTGAGTGTCTAAGTCTACAGAAAAAACTAACGGACCATCGTCGTTTACTCTCAAATAAACCGTAATGACCTGTTGAGCGGAACTTATTGGTGTAATGAATAATCTGTGTTTAAAAGGTCGTGTCGTATGGTCTCGACTACCACCCATTAGGAAGGAACCTAGAATACGATTTTTTTCATCTAATAAAAAAACATCAACATAATCCAAATGAGGATTGCCAACAGTTAAAAAGTACTGTTCTTCATCAGGGTCATCAAACACAATACTAAATTTACCCCATAGGCTTTTATCTTGACTCACTTGATTAGGTATATAACTGGGCTGCCAATCTTGTAAATGTTGAATGTCTGACAATTGCATACTTTTTTCAGTCACCAGCCAATCAATTTTGCCCAACAAGTCTATATGAGAGCTGTGTTCTGATATCACCACCTGCTCTGATGCCATGTTGTTTGAGTGCCAAAAAACACTTGTAAAACAGAGCATTAAAACAATTAAGTAGAGTGATTTCATGATTGCCTTGAAGATTTAAATCAATGTATACGTTGGCGTATATTGACTGTTAATGCCACTACTTTTATAAAAATATCTAGTTAGATAAAGGATAATCAAGCTAACTACTAAGGATGTTTCTAAATTTTTTACCAAATTGTGGAGATGAGTAGTGATTTTTGGTACTCATAGATTTCTTTGTATGGTTTTTTAGTGCGTCTATTAACGACTGAAACGTCTCAAAATTGCCCTCTTCTGCTTGGTCTACAACTTTCTGAGCCAAATGATTTCTCAACACGACATATGGGTTGTGATGACGTATCTGCGTTTGTCATAGTCTTTGGCTCACACCTTGCTCACTTAAAACCGATATGCAGTGTTTGACCTATTCATCAAACCTTTCTCTATGGATAAACAGGTCACGCAAGCTTTGATTATTGCTAAACAGATCAAATTGGATCAGTTGTCTAAACGCTATTGAGGTGTCTTCTCAACGACTAAATTATACATCCAAGTATTAATAATATGTGAATAATTTTGCTCGTAAGATGGCATGAACAGAAGGCCTAATTTATTTCGCACGAGTGTCGAATACTCATTTAATAGAGTTGACTCGTAAATGTTTAAAGCTTGCTTTATTTTATCTGTTTTAGGTGCGAAGTGAAAGTCTGATGTCATGCGTTCATATGCCACAAACCTATCCACGGTTGACTATCAAAAGAATATCAATCTTTAGGGTCACAGCGATTACTGAAAGTTGGTTCGAAATCATCCGAAAATGCATAAGGTCCATAATCGAAAGTGATAATGTGAATAAAGATGTTATCTATAAATTACGTCATACTTTTTCACAACAGAACAGCGATTTGATTGACCATGTTCAGGATACAAGGCTTTGAATAAGTGTGCTAATACTTCCATTCAGATGGAAGTTTTAATTCCATTGCAAGATTATGGAAAAAACCGCTAAGTGTGAATTTATCAATTTAATTGGCTTGACTTCACTACCCAGTGAAGTAAGTTCTTCAGCAAAAGTGTGGGATAACTCCATACTTTTGCTTTTTTATAACACTTATTATTTACTCACACCTTTGGGTCTAACAGAAGGAGTCGACCATGAAAAAAAATCATATCAACTTATTAAGCATCGTTTTTGCTACAACCGGGCTTGTTTCTCAACCAGTATTTGCAGCAGATATTAATATGGGTAAAGCTAGATCTGTCACTTGTGCAGCATGCCATGGCAATAATGGGATTTCTATGATCCCTATGTATCCTAACTTAGCTGGGCAAAAAGAGCAGTATTTGGTTTTGCAGATAAAAGCATTTCGTGATGGAGAGCGCAAAAATATGGTTATGTCTGCCATGGCTTCGGGTTTAAGTGATACTGATATTATTAATTTATCTGCATATTATGCGAGTTTAGATCCGGCTGGAAAATAAGTGATCTTGTATAACGTAGTTTTTCTAATCATTGTCACTACCTCTACTTCAACGAGTAATAAATGACTGAAAATTTTCAAGCCATTACTAAATTTATTGTCGAAATCGAAAAATTAAAAAATATTCAACGTAAGATTAAGCCTGTTGGTTTGTCACGTTATGAAAATAGCGCTGAACATAGCTGGCAAATTGCTTTGTTGGCTTTGACACTACTGCCCTACTCAGGGCAAAACCCTGATCCATTAACTGTTGTCACTATGCTGTTGTTGCACGACATAGTAGAAATCGATACAGGTGATAAGTTCGCTTATGACGCTAATCATGATGACTATGATAATGAGTTGATATCGGCGCAAAGAATCTTTGCTATTTTACCCAGCGAACAAGCACAAGCGTATCTCAAGCTATGGATTGAATTTGAAATGGCACAAACACCTGAGTCGCAATTTGCTAAGGCAATAGACAGATTAATGCCGGTGATACAAAACTTACATAATGGCTGTCAAAGTTGGGTTGATAATGACGTATCTGTGAGTCAAATATTGCTCAAAAATTCTGTGATTGAAAAAGCTAACCCACAATTATGGCAATGGGTGAAAGAGCAGGTCATAGAGGCAGGCGAGCGATTGGGTTTGAGGCGTTAACGTACAATACACACAGATATACAAACTACAGTGGTCTAAGTCAATGTCGGTGCGTATAAAACCTCTAAAAATCACTTACTAAGGAACCCATATGATAATACTTCATCACTTAAATAATTCTCGTTCACAACGTATTTTATGGTTGTTAGAAGAGCTTAACCTTGAATACGAAGTCAAGCATTATCAAAGAGATAGTGTAACTAATCTAGCGCCTAACACGTTGACATTAATGCACCCTTTAGGTAAATCCCCAATCCTTACGGATGGCGAAATCACTGTAGCCGAATCCGGTGCCATAATCGAATATTTAGTCGGTACATACCACAAAACAAGTGTGGGTCAACTCGTAGATCCGCAGCGTGGTTGCGAGGTTCATAGGCAATATACATACTGGCTACATTTTTCTGAAGGCACGTTAATGCCTCCTTTAGTGGCTAAATTGGTGCTGGATAGAGTACGGACCAATGCCAAACCATTTTTTGTTAAGGCGATTGCTAACAAAATTGTTGATAAATTAATGGCTGCTTATTATGGGCCGATTATCGCCAAGAACATGGACTATATTGAAAGCCATTTAGCCCATAATGCTTGGTTTGCAGGTGAAGAATTATCAGGTGCAGATATACAAATGAGTTTCCCACTTGAAGCTGCAGTGGCTCGAGGCAACGGAAAAAATTTCCCAAATATCACTAATTTTGTTGATAAAGTACATGCAAGACCTGCTTATCAAGCCGCTTTAGAAAAAGGCGGAAAATATGATTATGTTTAGTGTGGTCGACTAACTAGTAAAATCACTAGGCAAGTGAATGATTTCTACCGGTGAGCCGAACACGTTCCAACCTTTACTCTTTGTCTGGAAGTTTTTTAGATAACTCCATCTCTTGCATGAGTTTCATGGCTTCCTTGGGAATGATTTGGGTATTGTCTTTTCCTAGATCTTCGTCATCGGGCAAAGGCTGCCCAGTAAAGGCATGTAAAAATGCTTCACACAATAATTCAGAATTAGTGGCATGCCGTAAATTGTTTACCTGTCGACGAGTTCGCTCGTCAGTAAGTACTTTTAAAACTTTAAGCGGAATAGACACAGTGACTTTTTTCACCATCTCACTTTTTTTACCGTGCTCTGCGTATGGGTGAATGTATTCACCGTTCCATTTTGTTAAATTAGCCATTTTTTATCTTTAATCTTTCTTATGCACTGAAATTCTAACCATTACTAGCAAAAGGTCAATGATAGACTGCTAAACATCTTGACGGCTTTACGTTCAAAGCTTATTTTAGACGTCTAAACGGCTAAATATTTTGGAGAATCCTATGCTGTCATATGCACAGGGGATAGACGCGTTAAATCAATCATTATCAGAATTAAAAGGAATTGATGTATCGTTTGAATTTTTTCCACCTAAAACAGAATTGATGGAACAAACGTTGTGGAAATCTGTAGAGCGCTTGGCGCCGCTTAAACCCTCGTATATGTCTGTGACCTATGGCGCAAATAGTGGAGAACGTGACAGAACTCATGATGTGGTGAAACGTATTCAGACTGAAACGGGTATTCAGGCAGTACCTCACCTGACCTGTGTGGATGCGACACGTGAAGAACTCATCGAAATTGCCAAGGATTATTGGCAAAGTGGGATCAGAAAAATTGTAGCTTTACGTGGTGACCTACCACAGGGTGTTGAAAAACCCCAATCTTATGCTTCTGACTTGGTGGCGTTGCTAAAAGAAGTGGCAGATTTTGAAATTGCAGTCGCAGCCTATCCTGAAAAACACCCAGAAGCGCCCAATAGTCAATTTGACTTACTCAATTTGAAGCGTAAAGCCGACGCCGGTGCTACCGAAGCAATAAGTCAGTTTTTCTTTGATGCAGAGGTCTTTTTACGTTTTAGGGATCGCGCCGCGGCAACTGGTATTGACTTAGATATTGTGCCTGGAATATTGCCTGTGACCAATTACCAAACCTTGCAGCGTTTCGCAGGTTTTACTAACGTACATGTGCCACAGTGGTTGCATAAAATGTACGATGGTGTAGATAAAGACGATCAAACCACACGTAATTTGATGGGGGCTAACATTGCCATGAACATGGTGAAAGTGTTGGCTAAAGAGGGAGTCAGGAAGTTCCATTTTTACACTCTTAATCGTAGCGAACTGAGTTATGCTATTTGCCATATGTTGGGTCTTAGAGCAGACTAGGGCTAATAGGTCGATAATTAGGTCATAAAAAAACAATGCTGCTGCCATCATTTCAGATACCAAGTTTTCAACAATGCCTGGTAACAATAAAAGGATTTTTATTGTTGTTCGTTTCTCATTGTAAACAAGACAAAATAACGGTATCAGCGGGGCATTTGGCCTTCGTATCTTTGTTGTCCTTGGTCCCTTTTATCATGGTGTTTTTTACTATTTTATCAGCGTTTCCAGCTTTTGCAGAAGCGAGAGGCGATTTAGAGACGCTGATTTTTAATAGTTTTGTGCCTACCGCTGGTAATCAAGTACAAACTTACATGACCGAGTTCGTTAGTAATGCTTCAGGAATGGGGGCGGTGGGAATATTGTCTTTGGTCATTGTTGCTTTAATGTTGATATCGAATATTGATAAAACTTTAAACAGTATTTGGCAGTCTCAAAATGAACGACCACTTATTTTTACCTTTGCTATTTATTGGATGGTGTTGACGTTGGGACCACTTTTGATGGGTTCGAGTGTCATTATGAGTTCTTACTTAATTGGTTTGGCTAATTACGCAGAAGAATTTACGCCTGGGCTAACAACTGTGTTGCTCAAAACATTGCCTTTTATCACTTCTATTAGCGCGTTCTTTCTGATTTATATGTTAGTACCCAATAAAAAAATAGACCCAAAACATGCCGCATTTGGGGCATTAGTGGCGGCGCTTTTATTTGAAACCAGTAAAAAAGCATTTGCTTTATACGTCACTAGTTTCCCGTCATATCAGCTGATTTACGGTGCGTTAGCGGTGATACCTATTTTATTTGTTTGGGTATATTTGTCATGGGTAGTGGTGTTGATTGGAGCAGAAGTGACGCATGTATTAGAAATGTTCTTACACGACGAGGCAGAAGACATTTTTACAGAAAATGACGACGAACTTAGTCCGTCATCATAAACTTTATGCCGCATTCTAGTTAAATAAATTACTGGCTTTTCATACTGGAAATAAAACTATTTGATTCAGCAATGGCTTTGTTCATTTCTGATACCAACTGATTTATCTCTTTCTTTACTCCGTTAAACTCGCCATGCAATGCACCTATAGCACTGGCGTTAAGGTTGTGTTTTAAATACAACACATTATCACTTAAAGCCGATAATACGGGGTCCATTTTGCTTTCTGCTTTGCGCATTGCATTAAGCAATGATTGGTATCGGCGTTGGGTGTCTTTTAGTTTACGTTGGCTATCTCGTTTGAGTGTTGCATTGGTGTATTTTTGCAGTTCTTGCTGCCATTCATCGAATAGTGCCTCTGCAACACTTTCGACCTTATCAATTCGAGCTGTTACCGAGGCTGCAGAGTCTTCACTGGCTTCAAATTGATCTTTAAGCTGCTCATAAATACCTTGTAATTCACCACCATTAAAATTGATTAACTGACTAAATTCATCCAATGCCGAGCTAAATTGCAGCTGAGCATCTTCTTGGGATTCTTTAGCATCTTCTACTCTGTCGATCAAAATATCGCGTTTTTCAACGCCTACTTTTTCCCATGCAGCGTAATAAGCGCTTTGACATCCTGATAATAAAACAACTAATGTTACTAAGATTAGTTTTTTCATGTTTACCTTCTATATCGAGCGGCATCAATGATTGCCCATAGATGGAAAATAAAACCAAAGACGGCCATAAAAAACAAAATCCCAGTGGCTGCAAGTGAATAATTAACGCTGACCAAAATGAAGAAAATGATAGCTGCTAAAATTCTGCCTTGAACGAGTTGCCCCAATCCAGGAATAAAAAAACTACATATGGCGGCTAATACGTTGCCACCTGAACCTTGTCCTGACATATTGTCTCTCCGTTAAAATAACTTTTCATGTGCTTAAGTATTAAATTAAAGCATTACAGAACAATTAACAAATGGGATATGTAAATTCGTATGACTCAACTTTTTCCCGACATTCAAGCATTTTCATCAGAAATGTTAGTGGTAACCAATGGATGTTCATTATATATCGAACAAACCGGTAACCCTAGAGGCATCCCCGTACTTTACTTGCACGGTGGTCCAGGGGCTGGAATTGGGAAAGATTATCGCCGCTTTTTTGATCCCGATAAATATTGGATAATTGGTTTTGACCAAAGAGGATGCGGTAAATCCACTCCTTTTGGGGAGCTTGAAAATAATAATAGTCATACTTTGGTTGACGATGTGCTGTTGATTCAGCAACATCTTAATATTGAAAAATGGGTATTATTTGGTGGTTCTTGGGGGTCAACGTTGGCTTTATTAGTTGCTATTCGTCAGCCTAAAAGTGTTACAGGACTCATCTTACGTGGGATCTTTCTAGCACGAGAGCAGGACTACACTTGGTACCTAGAGTCTTCAGGTGGTGCTGCACAGCTTTTCCCAGAATATTATCAGGACTTCTTAAAGCCAATTGAAAGTAGGCCTTTGGATGTGTCAATAATTGATGCATATTATCAGATATTCACTAGCAATAATAAAGTACGAAAAATGGCAGCGATTAAAGCGTGGTGTTTATGGGAAACCCGGATAAGCCGCCTGCACAGTATACTTGATGAAAACCAATTAGTTTCAGATATACAACGAGCAGTCAGTTTAGCTATTTTAGAGTGCCATTACATCAAGCATCATTGTTTTATTCCTGAAAACTATATTTTACAAAACATAAAAAAAATTCAGCATTTACCTGTCAGTATTATACATGGTCGTTACGATTGTGTGTGTAAAATTGAAGCGGCGTATTCTTTAAACCAAAATTGGCCAAACAGCCGGTTGACTATAGTTCCTAAGTCAGGTCACAGCGCAGGAGAAAAGTTAATTACTCAAGCGTTATGTTCGGCTAGCCAAGCGATGGCTAAATTCTTAGACGACCAACCGTGATTGGCTTAATTCAACGAGTAAGATATGCAAAGGTAGAGGTTGCTGGCAAAAATGTTGGCGAAATTAAACACGGTATATTAGTTTTGCTGGGGGTTGAAAAAGACGATGACAAACTTAAGACGAAAAAGTTAAGTCAAAAAGTAATGAACTATCGAATCTTCTCTGATCACGATGGCAAGATGAATCTTAATTTACAACAAGTAAAAGGTGAATTGTTAGTTGTTTCACAATTTACTTTAGTGGCAAATACACAAAGCGGTAACCGTCCCAGCTTTTCTTCTGCTGCTTCCCCTCAATTAGGACAAGAACTTTATGATTATTTTATCAAATGTTGTGTTCTCGAAGGTTTGTGTTGCCAAAGTGGTGAATTTGGTGCCGATATGCAAGTCTCGCTGGTGAATGATGGGCCTGTCACTTTTCAACTTAAAGTATAGTTTGCTGCAATTTGTTTTATACGTTTTAATAACCAGTACGGTTTTGCGTTTAGATCGCTCAGTTTTCGATGTGTGAGAAATATAGGATCCCTGTGTTAGATGTATAAAATTGATATACCTATTAGTGAACAAGACTTTGACGACTATTTTATGTGTCGTTGGAAAATGTTACGTGAACCTTGGAAGTATCCATTAGGTTCCGAAAAAGATGAATACGAGCAAGTCAGTCAACATCGTATGATCCGTAACCTCAATGGCGAAGTGGTCGCGGTTGGAAGAGTCCATATGAATTCTGCAGAAGAAGCTCAAGTACGGCATGTTGCTGTTGAAAAGGCTTCCCAAGGCAAAGGCTTGGCGAAAATGTTAGTCGCCTCATTAGAAGCAGTAGCCAGAGCAGAGGGGGCTATCCGTATTGTGACCAATAGTACTCAGGCGTCTATTGCACTATTTACCAGCTTGGGATTTATAGATCAAAGTGGAGCACCCAAAGAACTAGGAGAACAGCAACGCCAGCAAATGGTAAAAAAACTAACTGATCCCAGTAGTATTTTGTTGCATCCCAAGTGGTGTAAGTTATTAGAAAGTACTTGGCATGAAACTATTCCTATTAGTAAACAGATGGGGATAAAGTTACATCAATATACTGGGCGAACACTAGAGACTCGGGCGTCTTTGAACAAAAATATAAATTTACATGGCACTATGTTTGCGGGCAGCATTTTTTCTCTGGCAACTTTGACCGGTTGGGGAATGATTTTTTTACAATTAAAAGAAAAAGGGCTAGATGGTGAAATTGTGCTGGGGGACGGCAATATTCATTACCACAAACCCATCACCATGCAGCCTAGAGCCTTGTGCAATATTGAGTCATTGAATGGTAATTTTGACCTTCTGGCTAAAGATAAAAAATGTAATATTAAGCTGAATGTCGCTATTCTAGATGGTGATAACCCAGTGGCTGAATTTTCTGGAGTATTTTGGGTGATACCCAATATCAAAAACGAAAAATAAGTGAGTTTCAGCATAAAAAAAGCGTGTAACTCACGCTTTTTTTTGGATGCAAAGTAGGTGAATCTCGGTTAAGTTACCATCGCGTTTTGAAGTTTTTTCATCGCGTTCTTTTCAATCTGGCGCACACGTTCCGCAGATACTCGATATTTGTCCGCTAAGTCTTGCAATGTGGTTTTGTCATCAGATAACCAGCGAGTTTGAATAATATATTGGCTGCGGTCGTCAAGTGTTCTAAGCGCAGCATGCAGTTTTCCTGACGCACTTGAATTTGTATCAGCATTGATAACGTCAGACTCTACATCTGTTGTTTTATCTTCAAGAAATTGGACTGGTGCAAAGCTGCCACTTTCGTCGTCATCAGCAGACAAATCAAAGGCTTGGTCATGACTGCTCATACGAGCTTCCATTTGTAATACTTCTTTTGGGCTTACACCTAAGTCCTCAGCAACTTTTTGTACCTCTGCATGAGTGAACCAACCAAGACGTTTCTTGTTTTTGCGAAGGTTAAAAAACAACTTACGTTGAGCTTTGGTGGTAGCAACTTTAACGATCCGCCAATTCTTTAATACAAATTCATGTATTTCGGCTTTTATCCAGTGCACAGCAAATGAAACTAAGCGAACACCAACCGTTGGGTCGAAGCGTTTAACCGCCTTCATTAAGCCAATGTTACCTTCCTGAATTAAATCAGCCTGAGGTAAACCATACCCAGAATATGATTTCGCAATATGCACCACAAAGCGTAAGTGAGACATAATAAGCTTCCTAGCGGCTTGTAAGTCGCCATCCTGTTGTAAGCGCTCAGCTAGGCCACGCTCGTCCTGTGCTGAGAGCATCTTAATGCTACTTACAGCTTGTATGTAAGTCTCGATACTTCCCGTCTGCGGGACGGTCAATGTCAATGCGCGTAAATCTGTACTCATAGTTACCTCGTATTACATTTTAGCTCGCGATTCTAGCAAAAAAACTACTACTCTGCGACCTAATTTCGTTCCATTAATTCTGGAGTTATCTGTTATTGACTAAATAGACCGTTAACTTCTAAAAAAATTCAAAAAATTCAAAAAATTCACTTATCAGCTCATAAATATATATTTTAACCTTCAAAACAAGAATACATGTGCTAAGCGAGTACCTTTTAGGAATATTATAATTACGGTGTTATGGTATGTATCAGATCAATGTTTACCATTAAACAGTAATTTTGGAAAGGTGAATAATCGATGCTTGCGTAATAGTGCGACAAGTAATATTAAATAAAAACATAGAGTTGTACACCTACGAATTATTATTTAGAGACGGCGAAAATAATTGTTTCCCAAATATTCCTCCAGACGAAGCAACATCAAAAATTTTAACGGATAGTCACTTAGATCTTGGTTTAGAAGACATTTCCGCGGGCAAACCCGTTTTTATCAATTTTCATCAAGACACACTTTTGCACCGTTTTCCAACTTCGCTTGACCCAAAAAAAGTAGTAATTGAAGTGGTAGAGACAGTTAAACCTACCGCTGAACTAGTTCAAGCTTGTGCAAACATTAAAGAGTTAGGTTATAAAATAGCCTTAGATGATCATGATTTTGACCCAATGTGGGATGTACTCTTACCTTATACCGATATTATTAAGGTAGACATTGTTGAGTGTGATGAACAAGTACTTATCGATAATATTGGTAAGTACCTGGGTTCTAACATTAAATTAATTGCTGAAAAAATTGAGACTTTGCAAGAATTTGAAAAATATCGAGACATGGGATTCGACTATTTTCAGGGATACTTTTTTGCTAAACCAGAAGTTATAAAACAAAAAAAACTGCCTACTTCTAAGTTATCATTGATTGAACTAATAGCTGCAAGCACTTCAGAAGATTTTGATCTTGATAAAATTAGCAATATTATTCAGCGTGATGTGTCTTTGTCATAAAAGTTGTTGCGATTTATTAATAATCCCCTTATCAATAAATATAATGAAATTAGTGACTTGCGTCATGCATTGAATTACATGGGTCAGATAGAAGTTAAAAAATTTATTGCACTACTAGCACTGGCAAATTTAGGTGACAATAAACCAGTCGAGCTCATTCACTTATCATTGGTCAGAGCTAAATTTTGTGACTTAATCGGACAGGCAAAATCAATGAATAAGAACCCCCCTACGGGTTTTTTAGTAGGACTATTTTCGCTTTTAGACGCATTACTTGATCAACCTATGGAGGATATCGTTGAAAAATTGCCTATTGGCGAAAATATAAAGGCGGCCCTGTGTGGTCGTGAAAACGAACTAAGACAATTTTTAGCTTTAATTAGAGCATTTGAAAGTGGCTATTGGAAAGGCATTGCTACCATTTCAAGTGAATTATCACTCGACTTGAAAATGACTCAAGCTTTTTATAATGAATCGTTAAAATGGGGTGTCGCAATGAGACAATCGGTGAGGGACTAATTTCAAGGTTAACCTAAATAAACAGAGGTGTATTCAAGCCCTTTTTTTTAATGCTATGATGGCTTGAAAGTGGCATTTAAAACATGTTAATTGATGCGCGTGGTCTGATATTATCGACCCGAAAAACCGCCATAATAAATATACACAAACAGGATAGACATGTTTGCATTTATAGCCCGCCAACCAATATTAGATAGGGATAAGCAAGTTTTTGCCTACGAGCTTTTTTTTAGAGATGGTAAAAATAATTGTTATCCTAGTGAAAAAAGAGATGAGCAAACGAGTAAACTTATCGCTAAAAATTATCAAACACTTCATTTAGATGATATCTCTTGCAGTAAAAAATCTTTTATCAATTTCCAATCTGAAACACTAATGAGCGGTTTGCCTGCTTCTCTTGATCCAGAGAATGTGGTGGTAGAATTAGTCGCTGGAAGAAGCGACGCCAGTAGTCTTTTGGATATGTGCAAACATGTAAAAAAAATGGGTTATAAAGTCGCTTTAGAAGAATGCAACCTGAAACCAAATTGGAACGATTTTTTGCCTTTTATTGATATGCTTAAATTTAATACTAATCATGAAAATTTGGAATTTTTAGCGACAAACGTCAACCGTATTATGGATGCAAATGTGCAATTGATTGCAGATCAAGTCGACACGCAAGACAGTTTTAGTATTTATAAAGATGTGGGCTTTGATTATTTTCAAGGATATTTCTTTGCTAAGCCGGAATCAGTATCTAATAAAAATTTACTTACATCCAAACTTACTTTAGTAGAATTAATGGGTGCAAGTTCTAGTGAGTCATTCGATATAGAGAGTATTAATAGTGTTGTTGAGCATGATGTTGGTTTGTCTTACATGCTGTTGCGATTTATTAATAACCCCACTATAAATAAGCGTTACAAAATAACTTCATTACGACATGCTCTTAATTATATGGGTGAGGTAGAGATTAAGAAGTTTATCGCTTTACTCGCCTTGGCTAATTTATCTGACAATAAACCTTTAGAGTTACTTCACCTATCGTTAGTTCGAGCAAAATTTTGTGATTTATTAGGTTCTGAAAACTCCATCGGTACTAACCCTCCTGTCGCATTTTTAGTAGGTTTGTTTTCAATGCTGGATGCCTTACTTGATCAAAAAATGGAATTCTTGGTTGAGAAATTGCCTATAGCTGACGAGGTTAAGGAAGCTCTATGTGGTGGCCAAAACGATTTATCTATGTATTTGTCCTTAGTTAAAGCATTTGAAAGTGGTAATTGGCTAAAAGTAATCAGAATTTCAAAAATTCTTGAAATTGATCAAAAGCTTCTACATAGCTTATTTAATAAAGCTATTCTTTGGGGAAATGGTGTTCGCCGGTCAATATCTCCTCACTTTCCAGAATCTAAAGCCTAGCATTTCAATAGGACAACAACTTGTATGAATAAGCTGCTCAAAGAACACATAGTGGTCGCTCAAAACGCATCTGGACGAAACATGAATGTGCCTTTGTATCGATTTGTTGGCAAACAGCCTGGACCAAAAGTGTATATCCAGAGTTCAATCCACGGTGCTGAGGTGCAAGGCAATGTAGTTATTTATCAACTTATTCAATGGCTAAAAAATTTACCAATATGTGGAGAGGTGTTGTTGGTGCCAAACTGTAACCCGGTTGGCACCAACATCAAGGCAGGTGAATATACCTTAGGGCGTTTTGACCCAGTTAATGGCACAAACTGGAATCGTGGTTATTATTATGATGACGCTTTTATTCGTGAATTTGCACATAGTATTGATGATGAGGAAGCTGTTCAGTCTATCAAATTTCGTTTTCGAAAAAAAATGAAACAACAATTACAATCTAGACTAGACGAAACATGGGGTATTGGTCTGGCCCAGCATCTTAATTTGAAACTGCAGCAACTAGCCTTTGATGCAGATTATGTTTTGGACTTGCATAATGGCCCCGTTTCCACACGACATATTTACGTTCCCGAATATGCTAAGGCTTCAGCTAGTTTATTCAATATTCCCCATGTGATATTTATGCCTAATGTGTTTTCAGGAGCCTTGGATGAAGCTACATTTTGTCCATGGTGGTTGCTGACAGATTTAGTCAGTAATCAACGTCAACAACCAGTTGATTTTGCAGTTGAGGCTTTTACGTTAGAGATGGGTAGCCAAGAAGTCATTAATTTTCAAGAGGGTGAATATGATGCTAAAAGTATTCTGACTTACCTAACTGCAAAGGGATGTTTACCTGGCAGTTCAACTCTGCCGGAAAATATGACACGTAAGGCCGTCACACTAAATCACTACAAGACACTTTTTACTCAGCAAGGTGGCATAGTGGAATACATCGCCAAACCAGGTGATATTGTCAAAAAAGATGAAGTATTAGCTAGAGTGCTTAATGTTGATAATTTAGACTCAGATAGAGCAACAACAGACATATTAGCGCCTTGTGATTTGGTCGCAATTTTGCATTTCCCCTCAGCTTCTGTTCTAAGTGGCACCCAATTGTACAAGTGTTTTACTGAGTATTTTGAATTGTGAGTGACGTTGATGAAATCATGAATAGGTAACATTGTTTCGTTACCTAGTCATAAATCAGACCACGTTTCAACATGGTTAACTTCTTTTCTTACGGTGGTGACATTAAATATAAAGCCTCAAAAATGTTCTGTAACACTACAGTCAGCGTGTGGAAAAATATCGTTTTCGCTGCTGAGATGATAAAAGCTTATAAATCAGGTAATGAAGCTTGGTATTTTGGAATCTTGCGATTGTGAGTAGACAGGTATAAACCATCAATTCAACCTTGCCACCATAGGCTTGAAAGTTTACATGTAACGATACGTCCTTAATCGCTTATTCGTTTTGCAATTTTTTTTCTCTACCTGGACAAAAAGTGCCTAACACAGCTCCTTTTGCTGCGCCTGTCACACTGGGCACGCTGCCTTGAATATTGTTAACGTAAGCATAGGCAAGCCAAGCAAATGCCATGGCTTCAACTGCATCAGCTTCTACGCCTAATTCGTCTGTAGTGTATAGCTCACATTCATGTAGTGAAGATTCTAGCTCTTCCACTAAAAACTCATTTTGAACACCACCACCGCAGATATACACTTGTTCAACGTCTTTAAATTGTAGAACTTGCTTAGCAATCGTGTCGGTGGTCAACATTACTAATGTTGCCTGCACAACCTGTGGATCGATTTGACGAGCTATACAACTTAGATTTTTATCCAACCATGGTAAGTTAAATTGCTCACGTCCGGTACTTTTAGGTGCGGGCAATAAAAAATAGGGATGTTTGGACAATAGTTGTAACAATTCTGGATCTGCTGAACGTTGCGCAGCCCATTGTCCTTTTTCATCATAACTTTGACCTGTATGTCGCCTACACCAGGCATCTAACAAGGTATTACCAGGACCAGTATCAAATCCAATAATATCATCAGAGTCACATTTGGGTAGGTAAGTAATATTTGCTATTCCACCAATGTTCACTACAGCTATTGATTTTGTTGGGTCAGCAAATACTGCTTTGTGAAAAGCCGGTACTAAGGGTGCACCTTGGCCACCTAAGGCGATGTCTTTTCGCCTAAAGTCAGCGATGACATCAATACCTGTTAATATTGCTAAAGTATTAGGGTCGCCAATTTGTAAGCTAAAGCTTAACTCCCCAAAAGGTATATGCCGAATAGTTTGCCCATGCGATCCAATAGCTGTGATTTGGTCAGGACGAATATAGTTGTCCTTAAGTAACTGTAGCGACGCCTCAGCAAATATCTTAGCTATAGCTCTATCTGCATGGCCCATCAGTTCTATTTCATTTTCGCTAGGTGCGCATAGTCGATGTAATTCATCACACAAATTAGATGGAAAAGGGAAGGTTCGACAATCTAGTAACCTCGGATGAGAGCCAGAAAAGTCAACCAATGCCACATCGACTCCATCGATACTGGTCCCAGACATCAATCCTAAATATAGTTGTGGCATAAAAGCCCCTAATTCATTGCCAACATAATACGCTTGTTATTATTTAACTGCTGTAATCTAACTGTGGCGATATCAATAAACTTAGTCTTCTCTTTTTTGGCGATAGACTCAGCTTTTGGCAAGTTGACCGTGCGTGGGTTGCGATGCACTCCATCGACTAAAAATTCATAATGCAAATGTGGTCCTGATGCTAAACCTGTCGATCCTACCGTGCCTATTAGTTGTCCTTGTTTAACTGTCTGACCTCTTTTTACTTTGCGTTTAGTAAAATGAAGGTATTTAGTCACATACTTTTCACCGTGTTGAATAAATACATGGTGACCATTGTATTTGTCATAGGCTGATTTAATCACCCTACCATCACCTGCAGCAATGACTGGTGTGCCCCTGTCAGCTGCGTAGTCTACTCCTCTGTGTGCTTTCCAGCGTTTTTGGACGGGGTGGAAGCGATTTTTCTTGAAGCTAGAGCTTATGTATCTAAAGTTAACCGGCGCACGCAAGAAGCTTTTGCGCATACTGCGACCTTCAGGTGTATAAAAGTTTCCATCATTATAACGTATGGCCGTATACGCTTCACCTTGGTTGACAAACTGCGCAGCGACTATGTCTGCATTTTCAATAAATTCACCATTGATATAATGTTCTTCAAACATCACATAAAAGCTATCACCAGCCCTAAGACCTAAGGCAAAATCAATATCCCAACCAAAAATACCCGCTACTTGCATGATTTGGTTATCGGTTAAATTTGCCTTCAGGCCCGCATTCCAAAAACTGTTGGTCACTTCGCCTTGGGTGTAATTTAAGCGAGTATCAACTTCGAGAGTTTCAATTTTGCTGGTGAACGTATTATGCTCATCTTTACTGATAATTAATGTATCCGTGCTTGAGAACGGATATTGTAGTGTGATTATTTGACCCTGTGGGTCTATTTGTAATTCTAATACCTCACCAGGCATTATTTTAAGCAGTTTTTTGGCTAGTTCACCTGCTTTGCTGACACGATATGTTTGCTGAGGTGACAAACCATTGCGTTTGAATATCATGGCTAAATTATCGCCCTTCTTGACAACAACTGAGTTAACTTCATTTATTTCTTTAAGACCGGAATCCTTTTGAACAGGAAACGTATCAAAGTTAATTTCTAGATCATAACGTTTCCCTATCTCTAAAGTAGAACCCAAGTTTTTGAACGCACTGACAGGTTCAGATGGGAAAAGAAACAAAATAAATAAAAAACCAGCAACCCCAGATATAAGCCATCTATGTGGTTTAGGTAGGTTTTTGAAAGACTTTTTAATCACAAATACAACACAAGATAGAAAACGTATGCAGAGAATATATGGATTACAGATGATTTTCCAGCTACTGCTGGTTTTTTGAACAGATTTTCTGTGTGTGTAATCATTTTTAGTTAACGTAAAAAATGTCATAGCCCTTTCATTGCTGGGGCTTGGCAAGTAAAATAAAGATAGTAGAATAAAAAGCATATTTTTAACAAGGCTATAAAAATGACGGATTGGCAAAGTGCGATGGCTGAAATTCAGCGCGGAGCAGAAGAAATATTATTAGAAGATGAACTGATTGCCAAAC
>OOFU01000022.1_pt1 | contig 19708 bp, 16 predicted proteins | sample 1670361 | NCBI WGS metagenome assembly OOFU01 (sample SAMEA98145418, study PRJEB22522) | marine metagenome | biome: marine biome; feature: marine water body; material: sea ice | place: Arctic Ocean | collected 14-Sep-2015 | depth 1.3 m
ACCTGGGGCAATCGCATGGCGCATTAATAAAACATTGGCATCAATTTCATTCAACTGATCCACAACTAAATTTGGACCTGTCATCGCTAAAAGACTTTGACCAGAACCTAACCAAATAGAGCATATTAGTAGTAAACGACGCCACAACATTTTTAACTCGCTAAAAATATAAGTTTAATATTCAGGAATATTTCTATAGCTTGAAAGACCGAGAGTGGCCAAAAAATTTTAGTATCAGACTATAAAGAACTTTTATACTACACATTGCTGGTTAAAGTCACTACCAACTAGAAAAACAAAAGAATTGCACGCTAATATATTTTTATAGCCGCTTTCTTCTTGGCTGGCCAAACTGAAGTTATTACTCTATACCAACATCGACCCGGCTGAATCCAAGAATGAATAAACAGCAATATAGACAACAGCCTATTAAACATGACGACTGAACTTCAGTTAAACACGATGGGGTTCAAAAATTTTGTTGATTTGAATTATTAAATTAAAAGGCGTTGATCCATATTAGTGAATCAGACGTAGATTTAATATGAGTAAAGAGATTTCATACTAGGATTTTTCTACCTCGTTACTTAGTGCCGAAATTAGTAAGATTGAATGGTTAGCAAGTGATGGTTTGGAATTAAAAGATATACATCAACTGAATGACGGCGAGGTAAGCATTGATAAGTCATTGCTGTTATCTAGGCTTCATCTCAAAACTGCCAATGGGGAATGGATTACCGGGTTGAAAGCAAATATTGGAGCGAGGCAACACACTCGTTTTGAAATGCTGTGGCGAGTGCTAAATTAGCCGGTGATTAATCGGGTTAGTCATTGGTGTTACGAAGCTTGGCTCCGATGGAGAAATAACTCTACATAAAAATGGCTAAAACAAATGCGCTTATTCTTTTATCTAATAGGCATTAAAACTTTGTTAATCTCGGTATTGGCTAATAAAAAGTAAAAACCACACTGTGACTTAAGGATATAGATGCGATGCTTGAAGTCAGCATAGACAATAGAAAGCCGAATCAAATTGATCTTGACCATATCAATGACATCATTAAGGGTGCGATAGATACATGGCAATTGCCGGAGCGAGTAAAACGAATGAGCCTACCGCTTTACTATTATCAGCAAGATGATCTAATTCATATGCAATTTCTGATCGCAGAAATAACCGATATTGGCATTGTTGGCCTAGCCACCTTGGAAGAAGCCGATTCAATCGAACTGGCTGATGCCCAACGCACAATGTTATTACACGGATTATATGTTGCCCCCTATTATCATCGCCGAGGCATCGCCACAAAGCTGGTTGAATCCGCTGAATTGTGCGCCTGTAAATATGATGTTAGTGGTTTACTGGTCAAGGCTCAGGCTGATTCAGCACCATTCTTTAATAAAAAGGGGTTTACTAAATTGTTGGTTGAGGATTTTTCACGTGACTATGGTCACCGCTATTTGAAAATGATTTAGGCCTAGTCATTTACTTAGATTTAAAAGCTGCAGCTAAATAAGATTTATAAAGAGCTTCAATATTTTCGAAAGGCAAAACAACGGCTTTATCAAAAGATGTTATTTATTCCAAAATCGGATGCTTTAGAGGCAGAACATAAAAAAAGTTAAACTTTTTCTAAGAAACAGTTGCTTCGTATTGGACTTCAAACAACATTAAATTATTATGCGTTAAGTTTTTATTAAAGATGATTTTAGCCACTTGTTAATCACGCAATGACGGAAGTAAATTTTTCTATATTGATGTCGATTCGAGTGATATTCTGACAAGCAGGCTAGGTAGTCGCTGATTATTGCTTCTAGATTGACTATCATTGTTGTTTAGTCTGGTGTCATTGCAATGCCATACCAGATAAGGCGTTGATGCACTCCATAATTTATAGAACTTGAACTCATACGGCCCATTATTACTTGATGACGATATTAAAGAAGCCCAGATGAATGAAAAAACTCAGCCTTGATGTAATTGATATTAGAATTCTCAGTGCAGTCCAGAAATATGGTCAATTGAGTAAAACTAAACTGGCACAGATCGTGAATTTGTCAGCAACGCCATGTTGGTTTAGATTAAACAAACTGAAAGAATCTGGCTTCATAATGGCCTATCGCGCTGATATTGCAATAGGTCGGATCGGCGAACTGTCCCAAGTAGTTGTAACAGTCTCACTGTCTCATCACGGCAAGTCTGATATTGAACGCTTTGAAGCTCATATCTGCAAGACAGATGGGATTACCGAATGCATTTCGACATGCGGTGGTATAGATTATATCTTGAAAGTTATTACGGTTAACCTAACTGAATTTCATCAATTGATAGAATCTCTGCTTTCAGCTGACATCGGGATTGACCGTTATATGATTTATATTGTGACGCGTGAAATAAAATCAGAACCGCCCAATCTTGTGCAGTTATTCAAACCCAATAAAAAATAACGCGGAACGTCTAAAAAATACGGATAACGAGTTACGTTAGCCTGTTAGGCCTTGATAGGCCCTTTTTTCAGCTCGCTTTTATACCAAAGCTAATATTGTAATTTGACCATTTAACTCGTCCCCGGCTAGTCAGAACATTTTTGTAAAGGGGGTAAAGATCATAGATCAGTTAGAAGACTTTGATTTCGGTGCACAAATCCACAAATCCCCCTATGTCGATGCAACAATGCTGTGGGGAGAGAAAAGACTTTAGGTATACAATTATATGCATATTTAACATGATTTGGGGATCCTGAACAGAGCTTCTGGAATCTTCTGAGCCATGCAATTTTAAGTGATGTTGCCGTTGGGCGTCAGGTTGAAATTGCTGGCCCTGATGCTTCCTAATTCACTCAGATGTTGACGCCTCGTGACCTGTCGAGCCGCTTTGTCGGACGGTCAAATACTTCCAGATTACCAACGCCGATGGCGGTATCCTAAACGACTCGCTTCTGCTTCGTCTGGTCGAAAGTCATTTCTGGATCTCGCTAGTCGATAATAACAGTAGGCTCAAAGAAGTTGTTAAATGTCCCGCAGTAAACTGATATTGCTCTGGCAGTTACAGTAGACACATCCATTGAAAAATTGAACTCACAACCGATAGCCTTCATTGATAAAACAACAAATAGATGAGAATATATGGCAATAGAAAAATCGATTATTTTTATGTTTTTACACGTAACGGTTCGTGGTAATTTCATTCAATACTATAATGATAGACAAAATTTTTGAACAATACTAAGCATTGACTTCAAGGAAAAAAATGAACTTACTAATTACAGGCGGCACTGGCTTTGTTGGCTCTGCTCTATGTTCTCGTTTATTAGAGGAACAGCATAAAATTGTGGTGCTGAGTAGAAACCCTGAAAAAATCAAACCACCAATTAAAGCTGTGGCCAATTTAGATCAGCTATCAAACGATGATATTTTTGATGTTGTAATTAATCTGGCTGGTGAACCTATTGCTAATAAACGATGGAATGATCAGCAAAAAAAGCGTATTTTTGGTAGCCGTATAGAGACTACGGAAGCGCTTATTGAATATTTCAAAAAATCGAAACATAAACCCAAATTATTAATCAATGGTTCCGCAATTGGTTACTATGGCACTGCTAAAACGAATGATAATATTGACGAAAAATCAGGCTGTGACGATAGTTTCTCTAGTCAGTTATGCCAAAAATGGGAAGCAGCCGCCTTGGAAGCAGAGTCGCTAGGAATTCGCACGTGCTTGATAAGAACCGGTATTGTTTTAGGTAAGAATGGAGGTGCATTAAGTAAGATGTTGCCACCTTTTAAAATGGGCCTTGGTGGAAGAATAGGCTACGGTAAACAGTGGATGTCCTGGATTCACTTAGATGATTTGGTTGGTATTATTTTATACTGCATCAATAATGACGACCTTAAAGGTGCTGTTAACGGCACATCGCCCAATCCAGTGATAAATGAAGTCTTTACTAAGACACTTGGAACAGCTTTAAAACGCCCCACTATTTTCCCTATGCCTGAAATAGTTATAAAACTATTAATGGGACAAATGGGTGAAGAACTGTTGTTATCAGGAAAAAGAGTTTTACCTCGAAAAGCCTTAGATGCCGGTTATATTTTCAAGTACAAAACCCTAGAAGATGCGTTAATAAACGTAGTGTAGATATAATTCGATTAAGAATGAAGTTAACAATCACCAAGTGCAGCAAACACATTCAATACTTTTCGCTGACCCCTTTGTTTAAAGTTAATAATCGACGTGTGTTCACATAATAGCCTTAAAATTTTTAACTGAGGGTTCTTTCTGGATTCTTAAATTTAAAGGACTTGTCCATTCTTTACTCGGACGCGTATTACTCTACTTATATCAATCTGTTGCCGCCAGCATGAGTAATAATTTGATACACTGTTTTTAGTTTTAAGGCACTTCTTTAGAGCCTGCATTGACTCACTTAAGCAGAAAGATAACCACTAACATTTCCCAAAGGCTATTTGCAATGGAACTCATAGTATTCGATCTTGATGGTACTCTTCTCAATCGGAATTCGACAATATCAAATTACACCAGCGAGACACTTAAACTGCTGTCTAAAAACCAGATTGCCTACACCGTGGCGACGGGCCGAACATTTCACGGAGCGCGCACTATTCTAGAAGGTCATCGCTTCGATCTACCACAGGCTTATAAGAACGGTGTAATGGTCTGGCATCCTGAACAACAGCGTTTTTCGAACAACACAACGCTCAGGGCTTCCGAACTTGAAGGCGTCGTCCAGACTTGTCTCCGTCAGGGGCTTACACCTTTCGTCTTTACCTTGGATGAAGACTATCAAACCACAGTTTATTACCCAGCATTACAAACCGAAGCAGATCAAGTGCTCGTTCAGGGCTTTTGTGTTGACGATAATGTCACAACGCGACCACTCGACGAACTCCCTTCAGATGCCGCTGTCACTCACGTTAATTCTATTGGAGCGGTCGATGCGATTAATTTAGTAACGCAAAGAGTCGAGGATGAACCACACCTTGTTGCTTACTCTGGCTTGGCCATAGAAGGCGCCCAATGGCACTGGCTCGATATTCACCACAGCGCTGCCAGTAAGGGCGTCGCAATTACAACATTGAAGCAGTTATTAGGCTTCGAGCGTGTCATCTGTTTTGGCGACAGTGACAACGATCTCAGTATGTTCGAAGCAGCCGACGAGAGTTACGCGCCGGCGAATGCCAATAATGTGATCAAATCTGCCGCAACAGCAGTCATAGGACACCACAACGAGGAGGGTATTGCCAAATTTTTACGTAAGCGATATTCACTTGACTCAGCAAATTGATAAGAGGAACCAAACTTTAATTGTTATAAATAAAGACTGAAGGCCTTACTTTTTAAACTAAGTTGTTAGTAAATCGCCAACATTACTTTGGCGACCCAGTTCGAAAAGCACATTTAAATTTGAGGATCAGTTGTTAAATGCTCGAATCTTCCCGCTGAATAGCAACCCAAGCTTCAATCGCTTCGCCAATTTTAATTGGCAGCACACGCCAGTACATGATGAATGGAGTGCCATCTTTTTTATAATTAATAGCTTTACCTTCAAAGTTACCACCCGACTTCATTGCATCAGTGAGGCGACTAATGACTTTTTGGTCGGTTCCCACACCTTGAAGAATTCGAGGCGTCTGCCCAATAACTTCTAACGGATCGTGACCAGTAAGCGTTTCAAAGGCTTTATTGGCATAAATGACTTTTCCCTCAAGAGTTGCGTCAGTAACTAAAATTGAATCGAAGCTATTTTCTGCTAGCACCTTTAATAACTCTAGTCTAGTTTCTGCTTTCTCAAGGGATGTCTCAATTGTGTTGGCCATTATAACTCCTGATATTGTCGGTTAACCAAAAGATTTATACGTGGCAAAGGTCTTTTTAGATCACCCAAAAAATTAAAATATTTAGCACAATTATAAAAAACTATTCTGTTCAATTAATAGATTCCAAATATAGTTCTTAATCATTACATCTTGAAAACTCGACAGCTAAAGCTTACTTTTAAGGTTGAAATAAGCTAGTGAATTACATTCTTATTTTCCACCAACTTCTTAAGTTTTCACCGTTTATTGAAAGTCTTTATTTCTATTCGTGGTGCTTTGGCTTATAAAGTTTGTGGCATACGTTACCAAGCAAGCAGAAATACAATAACCTCGAATCTGAGATATTTTTTAAAATTCAAGATTGTTTGGCGGCTTTGCCATTCTGCCAGATTAGATCGTTGCGGTTTTTGAGCTCACTCTAAAATCACAATAAAAACTAGACTGAAGTTTAAGCTGGTCTGAATGACTTGTTAGATGTGGTTAGTGAGACCATTATCAAAAAATCGTCGAGTAACATATAAGTAATTCAAGGGGTAAAGGTAAGTGAAGCCTCTATAAAAGCATAATAAACAGTTGCACCATTATTTCTACTGGCTCTAAAGCTGCGATTCACTTTTTTAAAAGTAAAGAATTAAACAATTATAGCAATCGCCAGATCCATGACATTGGTATTGGTTGGGCCGGTAACCAGTAAATTGTTTTGTTTTAACAGGTAACTACCCGCATCGGCTCTTCGCAGTGAATCAAATACTTCTTTGGGATCACCGAAAGTGTCGCCGTCAACAATACCACCAGCTGCATTGGTAGGGCCATCGGTTCCATCGGTACCAGCGACCAAAAGGGTAATATCATCTCGATTCTGAATATGCTCCGATAACGCTAACGCCAGGCTTTGATTACGGCCGCCCTGCCCCGGATTCTCGGGTAGCGTAATGGTGGGTTCTCCGCCCCAAATGTAGACACCTGGATCGGCATTGTTTAATACCGCTCCAATTTTTTTGGCAATATCGAATACATCGCCATACAGTGTTTCTTCGTTTAGATTAACGGTTAAACCTAAGCCAAATGCCGTTGCCTCGGCCTCTGTGCGCGATATCTGATTTGAAGCAATAATGGTAGAATTATTTTTAACCCGAGCACGATGGCAATCACCCAACCCTGAACCAATAGTCGAAATACTATCGCCTTCGACATCTGAAATAGCATAGACGCGAATTTCTGCGCCATTAAATTGTTCGATTAACTTGCCAGCCTTAATTTGTGAAAACTCTTTACGTTTGCTGTTAATTTCACCAATGGTTTTTCCCGATGACAACATATCATCGGTAATCGCCTGCAAGTCCTCAAGGCTCATGCCGTCGGGTAATGATTCCGACAGTGCCGAGGCGCCGCCCGACACCAATAGCAATAGTCGACTCTGTGAATTCAGCCTTTGTATCAATGCGCGTAATTCATCACCGGCTTTGAGCGATTGCAAATCAGGCACCGGATGTGCTGTTTCCATCACAGTGACATTCAGTCTCGACAGGATATCCTCATCCGCATGATCATACTTAGTAACAACAAAAGCTTGTTTGGCATCAGGAAACCGATTCAAGGCACCACGACACATGCCTACGGCAGCTTTCCCTACAGCAATAATAGTATCGGGCTCATAAGCGCTGTCATCGTCTATTGCAAGCTCTACCGCTTGCTGACCTGACACGGCCGCAACGGCCGCATTGAAGATAGTGAGTAATTGTTGCTTTCGCTCTTCGCTTGAGTTTTTCATATTGTATCGATTATAACTACCGAGTTAAAAATGACTTAATTTAATTATCAGCAGTATGCTTGTCTAGGTGATGATTGTTAATAAACAGTCAGCCAGCATTAAAAATTAACCTGCATACGGACCGCGCAATCCCAAAGCATCGAGTTTAGCAATGGTTCGATTGATATTAATAACCAATGAAGCCGCGCCACTTTTGGTGAGCTCTTCACGTTCTTGCTCACTGTCAGCATCCGCCATCGATTGCCAAAAAACTGCCATTTGTGCTGACATATCGGCTAGTTGATTGGCTAATTTTTTGTCACTACCTACTTTTAAGATAACCTGTGACGTCACCTTGCCAACACCGTTCACTGTTATCGCTCCAGCATCGGTGTAACCTGTGGGTAGATCGCCTTTCAGGTTTACTATCGAGCGATATTGAATAACATCATAAATTTGGTCTACCGCCTGCATTGCACCTTGTACGCGTGATAAGTGCTCAGTGTCAGCAGCAGCGTGCGGCAGTAATTCCATTTTGCCTCGGTGCCGAACTTCCATTTCTCGGTATGGCACCATCGGGCCACTGAATTTACCCGTATCGGTATCGATAAATAAATCGGCATCAATACCTGCATAACTGACTTTACCGGTGACTAAAGCCTGATCGAGTGATGCTGAATCGATAATTTCACCCCGGTCATAATTGATCACAATTGAGCCTGAGTTCATTACCTTGAATACCTGTTCGTCTATGAGTCCGGCATTACTAAATAGACCTGTCGCTGCATTCAAAGATCCTAAACCGGTATGCGGACTAATAACGTCTGCACCACGTGCGGCTTCAACTGGTGTTGAGGCATAAATAAAACCTTCAGATTCGATCCAGTCTTTATGCGCTGGGCGAGCATAAATCACCACTGTCATGCCGAAGGCTTGAGCCAGCTTGGCTAGCTCTCGGCCAATGTTACCGTAACCGATCAAAGCAATGCGTTTACTTTCGATTCTTTCAGTCGGGTAATCACAAAGATTACGACCGGTATCGAATGTTCCAGCGACGACCTTGTCGTGAATTTCATTAACGGGTAAATCCGGACAGACCTTAAGAAGAGCTTTCATTGCCATTTGTGCCGTTGCACGTGAGTTAAAGCTTGGCGTATTCATCAACGCCGCAACACCGCCTTCGCCATTGCCTCCGCCCCAACTGTGGCTGCCCATATTACCGGTACCGGCACCAATACGAACACCACCTAAATCAAATTTTGCAGCGGCAGGAAAGAAAGTCGCTGCGGCAATGGTTGCGTCATATTGACCGTAACCGGTTTGATCCAAAATCTCTTGCTCACGGCTTAAATCAGGTTGATAGAAAAAGTGCAATTTACCTGTTTCCAGAACCTCATGGATTCCCAAAGCATTGTCATGGAAAACGCCACCTTTAGTTTCTATATAGCGCTGAACTTGACTGTGATCTGGCCTCCCACTGGCATCGAACTTTAATCCTACAAGATCTGCAATAAGCACCTTATAGGCCAGATTTGGATCATCCTGCCTTTCTCGGATTTGAACATTTGGGGTGGATAATGCTTCAGTTGATGATGTTTGAGTCACGAGGGTTCTGTCTCTTATAATATTACGGGTGTAATGTTTGGATTTTATTTCGCAATTTTATTCTAACATTGCTCAAATTGTTTAGACTAGCAGTGATGCGACATTTGTTATTGTCAATAAGCAGTCTCAATGAGTAGCTAATCAAAGAACACAAAGACTCGCGTTTCTATACTCTCTCGAATCTTTTTGACACCCGCATGACTGTTAATATCGATGGCAGTATGGACACCACAACCACGTCGGCCTTGCGCTAGAGAATCAAAGGTTTTAAATAGCAGCACTTCACCCGGATGCATATTCGGAAAATAGTACCACCGATGTGCTGGGTTATAAGTAATCAAACTCAGTTCACCAATGTGGCTCGGCGATCGCCTCTCAGTGTCGACAAGATCAGCTTCGGCAATACTGCTCGAATCGCAAAAGGCGAGCGGAAAACTTTCGACTGGATCGACTAATGGGCGCCACAGGTTAATAATTTGAAATCGTTTCTTCGATAAGCCCTCAGCTTCCTGAGGGAGCTGTTCCTGTAGACAACGAAAGCCCGAATTAGCCGTATAATCATTATGTGCCAGAATGGAGGGCTCTCTACTTTGTTGCTGTTCTCGTTTGGCAGGGTCGGACGCCCGCACCGTATGATCAAAGAAATGAACTCGATTGGCACTAGTGGTTAATAAAAGCAGTGAGGCAAGTTCAGCCTCGTACGTCTGTTTTAATTGATGATCGTCAAAAAAATTACTGACCTTAGTTCGATGCTTTAGCAGAATCGTGTCGCCTGAATCCAACTTATATTTCTGCGACATCCTAGCATCGTCTAACCGTGCATTATCGACTTCAACCATCTGTTCGATGAGTGGCCTATCAACCACAAATTTGGCATCTCGTCCTGGCCCAGTTGGGCTGTAAACAGGTCGACCACTGCCTTCGCTTAAATAGTTAATGGTTGCGATTACTTTATTCATTAAGTTGCCTGTTGATTTGGTTGTTAACGGGCCTGATGACGGGGAGTGACTAAAGCCATCCCAGCCATCATCAGTATCAATGATGCCCAAACCCAGTTTGAATGGGCCTCCTGAAAAAACAGAATTCCCCAAAACACACCAGAGACAGTAATGATATAACCTGCCATTGTGGCAAATACGGCTCCTGCAATTTTAACCGTATATAAAAATACGACATAGGCCAAACTGCTCACCAGAGCGAGTGATATCAAAATCCACTCAAATTGTCGAAACGGAAAACTAATTGCAAAGAAAGCGTCCTGAATATAAATAATTGGCAATATCAAAATTGCCGATGTAAAAAGACTTGCACACAGTAATGCAATTAAATCAGTACTGGCGGGTATCTTTACTTCCAGATAAATACCTTCTACAGCGTAGAAAGCGGCAGCCACCAAACTGAGCAGAACCCACTTCACCATACCTGGTTCTGGCAAACTACTATGCGGTATGCTGAGCAATAAAATAGCGCAGAACCCAAGGCAAATGCCAGCAACTCGCCTGACCTGAAAAACATCAATCCGCAACGTCCAGGTGACTAAATAAGTCAACATTGGTACCAATGCGATAGTAATTGCAAGAATACCCGCTGGTACATGGGCAGCAGCGTAGAAATACATCGTGCTGGGGATCGCAGTTCCAACCACCGCAATAGCAAGATAGTGTTTTAAATATTGTCGGTTAAATACGGGAAACTTGCCTCGAAAAAAACAAAAAACCAGCAGTAGTAAAGCACCACCAAAGGCTTGGAAAAAAGTCAGTCCCGTCGGAGTGGCGCCGAATTGAATCGCCATTCGAGCGAGCGAAAAGGTCGAACCCCAAGTGATGCCAACAAAAAATATGAGTAGATAAGGTAGATACGGCTTTAAAAATGCAGTCGGTTTAACTTTAATATTTGTATTCAATATTGTTACTCAACATGACCCACCTAACATCTGGTGACGATAACAGCTTTGCGTGTGATCATTGATCAATCCAGCCGCTTGCATATAGGCGTAACAAATTGTGCTGCCAACAAAGGTGAACCCACGCTTTTTTAAATCCTTTGCCATCGCATCCGATGTAGCATTGTTTGCTGGCACTTGTTCGCTATTAATCCAGTTATTTTGCACTGTCTCACCGTCTACATAATCCCATAGATAGTTATTCAGGGTGATACCTTGGTCAAGCATTTTCAGATAAGCCTTCGCATTTTTAACGAATCCATTCACCTTTAGTTTATTACGAATAATGCCAGCATCGAGCAGTAAGCTGGCAATTTTGACTTCGTCATAACGCACTATTTTTTGAGCATCAAAATTATCAAATAAGCGTCGATAGTTGTCTCGTTTGCGCAAGATGGTAATCCAACTTAAACCCGCTTGAGCACCCTCTAAACATAAGAATTCAAACAGATCACGTTCATTGTGGGCTGGCACACCCCATTCTAGATCATGATATTGCTGATATAGCTCGTCATCACCACACCACCAACATCGGCATTCTTGATGAGAAATCTGATCAGTAACCGGATCGGGATTTTGATTAGTATTCATCATGCTTCACGCTTCTACAATCAAACTAAGACTACCAACAAAGGCAGCAATGCGTTTACTAGCATCGAGCAATATTGATTCTTCAACGACAAAAGAGACCCTAACATATCCTTTTGCACTGGCCCCAAAAGCGGTTGCATCGAGTACCGAAACTTTAGAATGCTCATATAATTGAGTTACAAACTGCGGAGCAGTTAATCCAGTACCACGCACATCGACCATTAAAAACATGCCAGCATCAGGTTTTAATGATTTTAATCCTGGAATGCCATCAATTTTTTGTATGAGTAGATCACGCCGACCACGATAGGCTTCACGCATGTTAATCATATCTTGTTGGGCACTTTCCAACGCAAAGATTCCACCTTGTTGCAAAAAACCGGGTAATCCATACAGCATACACAGTGCTAACTTCGCAGCATTGTCGATAAATTGTTTTGGCCCTAGAGCCCAGCCAATGCGCCAGCCCGTCATGGCGAAGGACTTAGATAAGCTACCAAGTGTGATTGTTCGCTCTGCCATACCTGGCAAACTGGCGATATGAAAAAACTCAGAATCAAACACGAGATCGCTATAGACTTCATCTGACACCACCCATAGATCATGTTTAATCGCTAAATCGGCAATCGACTTCAATTCATCTCGATTGAGTGAAATACCGGTCGGATTGTTCGGTGTAGCAAAATAGATGGCTCTTGTTTTTCTGGTAATAGCGGCTTTTAAATATTCGACATTTAAACTAAATCCACTCGATTCGTCGAGTACCACCGGAACAAGAGTAGCGCCAGACGCTCGCACAGTCGCTTCGTAAGTCACATACATCGGTTGCAACACAATTACTTCGTCGGCTTCCTCAGTAATACACATAGAGGCAATAAACAGGGCGTTTTGAGCGCCTGATGTAACAATAACATTGTCGGCACAAGTACCTTCACCAAATTCGGAACGATAGCGTTTTGCTATGCTCTCACGAAACTCGTTTACCCCAGCAACCGGCGTGTAGTGGGTGTCCCCCTTAAGCAAGGCGGCAATAGCTGTTTTGGTAATCCCGTCCGGCGTGTCAAAATCAGGATCTCCAACGCTAAGAACAATGACATCTTCACCCCTATTCTTATCGGCTTGCGCTCTGTGGTGAGAGTCCCACACGTCGGCCGCGTCGCCTTTCACTCTGTCTACCAATGTCGAGTATTTCATTTTTAGCGTAAACCCAAGATGCTCCGGTTGGCAAAGCTATCACGAGATTGAACTGGCTTCAATCTGACTTTTTGTAATCCATTGCATTAACGATTCTAGGGTAGTAATAGCCAAGGGTTAGTGCCCTAACAACCATAAATAAGCTTATTGACAAAAACAGTCCATGGTTACCCAGAGCAGGAACCAAAATGACCAGTAAGCCAAGATAAACTAACATCGAGAAAATCATTGCATTGCGCATTTCTCGAGTATATCCGGTGCCGATAAATATACCGTCGAGCTGAAAGCTCCAGATAGAGACAACCGGCGCGATAATTGTCCAGGGTAAGTAGGTCGTTGCACTTAATAATACAGCATCGATATTGGTGAATAACTGGAGTATCAAACCACCAAACAGCCAGTAAATCAGACTAATCAGCAAAGCACTGACTAGCCCCCAGACAGTGGTTAGTTTAACTGCGCGCTTAAATTGCTGCTGCTTACCGGCACCGTAGGCACTGCCAACCAGCGCTTCAGCTGCATGAGCAAATCCATCGAGTGCATAAGCCAGGATACTTTGTAAATGCATTAGAATTGAATTGGCAGCCAGTATGACATCGCCCATACTGGCACTCTGTGCGGTAAAGTAACCAAACGAAAATACTAAGCAAAGCGTCCGTACGAAAATATCCCCATTCGCTTTCATTAGAGCCAAAATTGCGTTTCGCTCCAGCAGCCGTGTCCAGTTAAGATTTTTATAGGCTTTAGACAGTGGTTTGCGTAACAGCCAGAAGCCTAACAATGCCGCAAGATATTCGGCAATCAATGTTGCCAGTGCCACACCTTCGACACCCATATCAAACCCAAGCACAAACAGCAAATCAAGCAACACGTTGATCATGTTCATCACTAGTTGCAACACAAACACATAACGCATGTTCTGTAATCCGATAAAGATCCCTGTTAACACATAGATCGATAGCGTGGCGGGCGCGCTCCAAATCCGAATCGTGGCGTAGCTTTCAGCCAGCGATTCAATAGAGTCACTACTGTCGAGTAAATAGAGAGCCAATTGAATCAGTGGATGGCCGAGTAATATAATAAAAGCACCCAATACAACGGCGAGCAATAAAACTCGTAATAAGGTATCGGATAACGCCTGCTGGTCGTTAGCACCATAGGCGCGCGCGATGAAACCCGTGGTCCCCATGCGTAAGAAGCCAAAACCCCAGAACAAAAAGGTAAAAATTAAGGCTCCAAGTGCTACTGCACCGATCGAATCTGGTTCTGGTAAGTGCCCGACAACTGCGGTATCGACTGCACCGACCAGTGGCACGGAGATGTTAGAAATAATGATTGGGCCAGCCAAGGCCCATACACGTCGATGAGTGAGTAACGGCTGAATTGAGTTAGTCACTAGAACTTGGGATCAGACGTAACGTTTGTCGCAACTGAATCGGGTGACGCGTCGTGAGCGGATATATACAGCTGGTTCGAAGTTACTTGAGTCGCAGGTACCACGACAAATGGTTTACGCTTATCGGGGCTACCATCCCGACGACGTTTCAAAAAGGCAAATAACGCAAGAAACAGACTGACTATACCAAAGTAAAAAAACAACCCTTGCGGCCCTAATAATCCCATAAACTGCCCTCCTATGATTGGACCAATGTTGGCTACCGCACCGTAGGCAATCAGTAAACCACCTGACACCTGAAACTGTTGGCCGGTGCCCACCATGTCGTTCGATGCCGCAGCAGACAAAGAGTGAATAGAAAATAGAAAAGAGCCAAAAAAGACACCACAAGCCAGTACAAAGGAAAGGTGGGTGAGTTGCGTCATTACTAGGGCTGCAATCGCAACCAAAACAGGAATTGTCATCAGTAAAGGCCCTCGACCAATCCGGTCTGACAGGCGCCCCACCGGCCATTGAAGTAGCAATCCACTCATGATCAGGCCAGCCATAAATAGCAATAACGGTTCTTTCGATAACCCAATATTAGTCGCGTAAACAGGTCCAAGGCCAAGAACACTGGCATTCACCAGTCCACTGTAAAAAAACCCAATCATACCCAGAGGTGCAAGGCGGTATAATGTCATTAGTGGCATGCGAACGGCCGGCATCGGCGATGGGGCTGTGGCTTGAGTTAACAATACTGGAAGTAACGCGAGAGAAAAAATGACTGAAGCTAAACTAAAAAATTGAAACTGAGAGGGATCTCCAGCCGACAGCAATAGTTGACCGCTAACGGCCGCGAAATAATTAGTGATCATATAAAAGAAAGTACCTGTCCTCGGTTTACATTACTCGCTCGCTCGTTGAACCAGCTTTCAGTCACCATGATTAAGCCCACCATACAGAATCCAGACAGCATTCGCAGTAGCATCCAGCTTCCTACAGAAATCCATAATGGATGCAACAAAGCAGTAACTGACATTAACGAAGCAAAGGCTGCGAAGGAACGAATATGACTAACTCGAGCTACGACTCTACCGGCCAACATGCCACCCAATAGGAGCCCCAGAAAATAAGAAGCAATGATAAAGCCAACAATGTCGGTAGAAAAGCCTTCAACCTGAGTTCGAACTCTTAGCAAGGTGCTAAATAGACCGTTCGCTATAAGTAATAGTCCGTAACTAAGTAGTAGGGAGAAAACTGTTCTGAGCGTGCTAAACAAAATGGTTCCAGGCTTTAATAACGTTTTATCGAATAGAAAAAAAGCAAAGAAATATTCACTAATAAAATACTGACAAAAATTTACGACGAACGTCGGTCTAAACCCACCAAATTTTTATCATAGTCATTTAAAAATAAAAAACACTTTTAAAATGCAAGTCAAAAATAGACAAGCACTTGTTGTAACTTAAATTAGTTAGGATCATAGCTGGTTTCTCAAAATGGTGTTGAAAGTCCATCCTTGTATATCCGCCGCAAGCTGGACAATAAATTGGTTTTTAATCGCCTGATGGGGCTAAAGTTCATCTAGTTAATCCGATGTCAGTGTTTCATCAAGACCTGAATCTCCTTACTTCACCGAGGAGCTTTCTAAACTTTCACCAGCAATAGATCGGACGACTATGCGATTAAAAAAGGCGTATTTACCCGATGATGAGTAGAATTCCAACTGCTCACAAACGCTAGTCCTAGATAAGAGCTGTTTTGAAAGGTTACTATTTATTACCAAAGATTAGGCTGTATAGACCTAGATATTTAAGACTCAATAAACATATTTATGACTGGTATCAGCGAAACGTAGCCTAGCCTACGGACACATATATCGATTAGGAAAAAGCCTTATTTAACCACGGTTGAAAGGTAGTTTCGAAAATCATCACCCAGCTCATGATGTTTTAAACCAAAATCAACCGTCGCTTTTAGATAACCCAGCTTACTACCACAATCATAGCGTTTACCCTTAAATCGATGGGCAAAAACAGTCTCATGTTCTAACAATGCCGATATAGCATCTGTTAACTGTATCTCCCCACCCGCTCCCCTTTTGGTTTCTTCTAGCAATTCAAATGTACGTGGCGTGAGGATATATCTTCCAACCACAGCTAAATTTGAAGAGGCTTGTTCGGGTTTTGGTTTTTCAACAATGCTGTGAACTTGAAGGTCAACATCTTTGCCCACTTTAGTGTTAACAATGCCATATTTGTCAGTATCTTCCTTTGGCACCTCTACAACGCCCAACTGACTACTGGCTGTTTGTTGATAAGCCTGTATCATTTGCGATACAACGCCAGAACCATAACCGTCAATCAAATCGTCAGGTAGAATAACGACAAACGGCTCGTTGCCAACCACCGATTTGGCACATAGAACAGCATGCCCCAAACCCAGCGCTTCGGCTTGTCTGACATAGATGCAGGACACGCCTTTGGGAACAATGTTACGCACCAATTCAAGCGCCTCTAGCTTTCCCTTTTTTTCAAGCTCCACTTCAAGTTCATAGCTTTTATCAAAATGGTCCTCTATCGATCGTTTAGTACTACTAGTGACAAAAATAAGTTCGGTAATACCAGCTTCGATTGCCTCTTCGACTGCATATTGGATCAACGGTTTATCGACAACAGGTAACATTTCTTTGGGGCTTGCTTTTGTTGCTGGCAGGAAACGAGTGCCAAGACCGGCGACTGGAAACACGGCTTTTCTAATTTCACTCATACGCTCTAATCCTTTGGTTGAGTTTGACCATTAAAAATTTTTATTTCGAGACCTGATAATAGGTTATTGATCATTTTATATATTATAGACATTCTCGAAACGCACATTATCATTATCTTGAAGATAACCACGTGATTGAACTTAAATTATTTCAATTGAATACTACTCGAATTATCCAACCGATGTTTTTGACCAATAGGAATATAAGTTGACTGGTCTTCAGTCAACAAAATGCTGCTTCTTCTAGACTAACCTTGGGAATAACTTTCGCAACAATTCAATTTGAACACGTTGATGATGCATTTGTAACGACAGTGAAGCACTGGTTTTTAAAAGACAATACGTTTAAGAAAGAGACAACCTGCAACATGAAGCCTATCATAAGTTCCTCAAGTATGACGGACTTCACGACGATAATTTATTTCATCACGGTTATTTTTTTTCAAAGACTTGATGTTAGCAGTAACGTCCTTAGTTTTATTCTTATCGACGACGGATGAAGCGTCTTTTGTTTCAACAACAATCAAACTCTCTAAAACAACCGTCGTAGCAAAACGCAAACTGGAGAAAATCAGAGGATTGCTGATATCAATTGCTAGTACATCGCATTTTAGAGCAATGAAAAATTCATTTTTCTGCTACACACCCCTATAAGGAGCCTAGGTCGGACCAACCTGCATCGAGAAGAACTGCCAGCATTCAGCCCAGAATAACTTTTCATTAAGGCACAATCGATAGAATCCCCCAGACATTGGCTAAATGCATCTCCATCTGTTCAAAAAAATTATCCTTACGTGATTTAGAAAAGGCCTCCACACAGCTGATATTTATCTGACCCATTTTTTAATAGTCTCAAGACACACACTGACCTTTAAAACAAACACCCCCACATTTCCTAGAAGTCGGATTACTGAGCTTATTCCAAGACTTAAACTAGCCTTCAGGCGCGACACATTTATAAACGACAAACGACTGCTTACCTTCTTCGATAACGGTTAACGGCACAATGGTGTCTCCACCCATATTTGCAGCGCTATTGCGAGCGATACTAGCGAGTTCCTTGGTTAATGTTTCGATAGGTCTAGAAATGCCTAAAGCCTTAGCGGTAACGGAAGCGTTTGATTTCCCTAATTTTTTACAAGTCGATACCTCTTCTGGGGCTAACACACGAACTTTTTCACCATTTTCAGATAATTTGATTGTGGCACAACCAGTCACGAATAGACTGCCCATGGTGAGTACGACTAAAAGGTGCTTGAATATCATTTACATTTCCTCATTAATTTTGACATAGATACTTTTCATAGATTGATTAGCATGATTATAATCACTGTTTTTATGAATACAAATGAGTCCAACAGGCTCCTAAAATAAAACCATGAACAGATTAATAATCTGTTTTAATATCCATCATTCGACTTGAAATGCGAACATCTTTATCAAGGATGTTATCAAAGACAGTCGCATAAGCGAGCACAGCTTGAACGTAGTTTCGCGTTTCCCTGTAAGGCACTATTGCCACCCATAAGTCGGCAGGCATTGTTTTTTTTGAAGGTAGCCACCGCTTTACATTTGACGGTCCAGCATTATAGGCAGCAGCAGCCAATGACACGTTATTGCCAAATCGATTTAAAACAGTTCGAAAATACTGTGTTCCAAAATTAATGTTATTTTCGATTTTAAGAATATCAGCTTGCCTGGGCTCTTTTAACCCTAAGCCCTTTGCAACACCGCGAGCAGTAGCTGGCATTAGTTGCATCAACCCGAGTGCGCCAACTCGTGATTTTGCTTTAGGGTCATAGAGACTTTCACGTCGCATGACGCCATAAATTATTGAAGGATCGAGCTGTTTGTCATTCGCATGCTTCATTACCTTTTCGCGATAAGGCATCGGAAAACGTAAGCTATAATCTCGGCGGTGGCTTGTTTTGGCGACAGTTCTTATTGCCCTGTCATGCCACTTCCAACTGGATGCCAAGACAGCCGCTCGTTTAATACCTGGGGAGTCTAAGGTGCGGAGTGCCTTGAACCACTCTCGATTAGCGTCGGTAACTCGATTGAGGAAAAATAACTCCCTAGCACGCAACATGTGTTTGTTTTCACGAAGTAGAGTAGCCTCATCCAAGTCATTTAGCTCGTTCGCACTCTCTTGAACAATTATATAAGGCTGATTAAGTTTGTCTGCGGCCAAAAAACCGTAGTAAGTGGATTTTTTGGCCAACGCTAGAAATAAAAGTTCTGACCTTGCCTTATCACCAAGAGCCTCAGTTGCTCGTGCTAACCAATACTGCCATTCATTTTCTTCATGCAAGTCTTTTGGCATTTGACTAATTGTTTTAGCCAGCCCTGCCCAGTTCTGCTGCCTAAGATGAATTCTGGCTAATAGCAAGAAAACTTGATCGCTTTTCAACTCAGCAGGCAGATCATCTAACAATTCATTAGCAACTTCTAAATTTTGATGAGCTGATGACAAAGCTATGCTTTGCGATATTAAATTTCGTTGTTCTTGAGAGAAATTAAATTTAGACGCCATATCGAGCCAAAACTGTCGCGCACTTAAGCCATTTTTGCGAGCTAAACGAATAATGCTATGGGTTATTATTTTTCGATTAATGTCTAAATTGCTAGCATTTTTCAGATG
>OOFU01000024.1_pt1 | contig 19319 bp, 17 predicted proteins | sample 1670361 | NCBI WGS metagenome assembly OOFU01 (sample SAMEA98145418, study PRJEB22522) | marine metagenome | biome: marine biome; feature: marine water body; material: sea ice | place: Arctic Ocean | collected 14-Sep-2015 | depth 1.3 m
GCATCAACTAGATCAATTAGATCTAGATGTAATTGTTGCGCATCGATTGCCAGATAAAGGATTGGGGAAATCTATCAATGATCGATTGGAACGAGCAACAAAGTAATTTTAATTCCATTTATTAGAATCCTCTTAAGTGATGGCTGGTATAATTTCCTTTTTTATCTTTACAACGTGAAAGTCATTCTATTCCTTTTCTCGATTTATTTTTTAAGTCTCCATATGATTCCATGCAATGATGCAAATGTGGAGTCGCATGATGATGTGGCACAAATGGAACCTAGTGGAGGTCTTCAAGACCACGAAAACCACGATCATGAAGATCAATGCTCTCCTTTCTGTCCCTGTAATTGCTGCTCTGTTCATGTGATCACTTATGAATTTCAAATAATAGATTTTCAATTTATTACAGAAATAAAAACGAAAATATCTTCTTGTTCCAATAAGCCTATTTGTTTTTGGGATTGAGCAGAACCTACCGGAAAAGCAATTTGTCCATTAGAACGTAGAACTTTATACCAAGGCAATGACATACCCTCTGGCACACAACTCAGCGACTTCCCGACTAACCTTGCCCGTCCAGGTAAACCCGCAAGATCAGAAATTTGACCATAGCTTGCCACTTTACCAAAAGGGATAAGCTGCACTATTCGCCAAATTTTGGTGTATGTAGGGAGCTCATACATTACAAAAATTAGTCTGCTTCATCAAAAGGATACAGTGTTTTGATTTGATCTAGTGCTAATGATTTTTCTTGTTGATTAACATTTCGATATAGCGCTAATGTACTAGGCGATGCATACCCAGCAATTTGTTCAATGTCATTGAGTTTAGCACCTTGGCTGATTAGATAATTTAGGTACGTATGCCGTAATACATCAAGTGATAGTTGTTCAGGAAAGGCCATCCTAGCATCGTGCCCTATATTGACCAGTAAATGTAAAAAGTCTTCGTGACTTTTTACATTTGACCATATAACTTGTTCATCAACCAAGCTGTTACATGTCACTTGCAAAGCATCTGCTAGATCTTTTTTAATGCATATGCTGCGAGAAAACTGGTTTTCTATCTGGAGAGTTGAATAACCCTGTTTGAAGTTTACTTTTTTTAACACCAGTAATTCGTCGATGTTTACACCGCTCAAAATCAGTCCTAACAACACCCTACCTTGATTGTTTGCAATAGAAAAAAGCAGCCTACATTCATCTGGGCTTAGCACTCGTAAAACCTGGGATACAGACCCTAACTTAGCAGTCTCGGATGGCTTCTGAATATAAGATTCTTTCAGTCTCTGATGTTGAGTAAAACCGATGTTTGGAAAGTGACTGGTCTCATCCTGTCCAGGAAACATCACAAAATTACTGGTGCTAGCTGAGGCTTTTTGCTTAAATATAAAACTGAATAACAACATAGACAATACTGCTAAAAACACTGCAGTTATTAGACTAATCAGGCTCTGAAGTTGGTAGTTTGGTCCTATAGCAAAACTTGGAACATATGCGGGCTCGAGTATCGTAATTTTTGCATCGAAAGGCTTTGATACTTCTTGTGCAACTTGTTGATTTTTTAGTATTTGAGATTGAGTTTGGAGAGCTTTTAACTCGTCGTCTAACCTTTTATATTGCTCTAGGTTTTGGCTAAACACTTGCGCAAGTTTGTTCTTTTCAACAAGCTGAGTATTCATCTGATCCACTTTTCCTTTTGAAACACTAAGATCGCGCTCTACATCAAGCAGATAATTGGATTGGCTGGTTTTTATTTGTTCATCGAGTAAAATTTGAAGCTGAAGTATTTCTTTTTGCAAAGTTACAATATCTGGGTCTCGTTCTAAATAGGCTTGGGTATACTTGTCAGACAAAGTAGATAGATTGGCATTAAGTCCTTGCAGGTTGAGTTTAATCGCATCTATTTGCGATTTATCCACTGGTCGAATAATTGCTTTTCCACTATTGATGAACTCATTCAAACTATCAAGCAACGCCTGTGCTTGTGCTTTATCGGCCAACGCTTGGTCAAGATTAGTTCCTAAGTTTTTTGTTTGACTTAGTACTCGATTTTCATCTCTTTCTAGTGACGTGATGTTGTTTTCATTGGCAAATATTTCTAACTGTTGTTCTTGCTCGGCTATTTTTAATTCCAAAAGTTGCGATTGTTGGTCTGCAATTAGTAACTTATCCTGTCTGTTTACTAGTGATTCGGATGCAACTAAATTTAGGTACACCTTTGCCCACGCATCTAATATTGGTTTGAGGGTTTGCAACTCGCTACCGTTGGCTTTTAGAGTAATAATACGACCTGTTATACTCGCTTGCGCTGATAGACCTTCAAAAAGCGCCTGTACATTAGTCATCAACCTCTGCTCTTGTTCAAGCTCCTCGACAACAAGACTCATTACACTGTTGCTTTTTAATCTTTGGCTATGCAGAGATATTTGCCTTTGTGCTAGTTCACTAAATTCTAACTCAGTTTGCGAGGCATACGAAAAATGTAAGATAGATTGGCTTTGATATGTTGGTGATTGACTCCAAATTACAATGTTAGAAATAATCAATATTAACAAAAAAACACTAGCCAAAATCTGCCACTTACGCTTTTGAAAGCTTCTATGTAAAGAGTCTGATGGGTCTGTTCTATTATTGAAGGGTTGATTTGGCATGTAATCAACATTGTTATCTGATGACATGAAAAACACCTAAGGTAAATAAATAGTTAACTATTCTAATCAAACAATATCCGGTGAGCATATAATTCCTTTTTGCTTTATATTTTCAACTAAAGTCGTTCTGAAGGTCGGCTGCAGAATTCTTAAACAAATCTAACAAGCCCTATGCATAAATTGTAAAGGAGTTTTAAATATATAAATATGAAAATTTTAAAAACTAATAAAAGACAAATATGTACCATTTGTTACTACCCACAGAAAACTTGTTTATGTGAATGGATAAATCCCATTACATCGCCTCTCAACATTATTGTTTTACAACATCCTAAAGAATCAAGACATGCAAAAAATACAGTTAAGCTGTTAACATTAGGCTTAAAAAAGATAATGATATTACAAGGTGAGAAGCCTGAAGACTGGACAGAATTATCTCAAAATATAGCTAAACAACCGCAAGATTACAGCTTACTTTACCCACATAAACAAAGTAAATCTATGGAATCTATTATCTCACCAGAATCAAAAGAAAGCATTTTCCCAATCAATCACAATGTTATATTTATTGATGCATCATGGCGCAAAGCTCTGAAAATTTGGCATCTTAATCCCTGGTTGCAACTGTGTAATAGTTGGCACTTTACCAATCCACCTGATAATCAATATCACGTTAGACATACAACCCAACAAAATAGTCTATCAACGCTTGAGTCAGTTGTTTACTTACTTGAGTACACCCACAACATTGATTGTAAGCCGCTGCATACACTACTCTCAAAAATGCAGCAGAAGTGTTTCATAGAAAACTACAAGCAATAATATGAACGATTAAAAGCATTATTTTTTTGTCAGTTATTTGTTACGGTAATAAACAAATGCTTGGCTTTACGAATTCAGTCGACAAGTCAATTCTGACAAATTTTATTACTCCTTTATTGAAAATCGTTTTGATAATCAATATCACTTAACGACAAACAGCACATTTTTTCTCATTTATTCATCACTGGAGATTGGTTGATTACAGATGTAAATGCGGGCAAATTAACAACTGTCACTATAGTAGGTATAGAAACTTCGATAGACGTTTGTGCTTTTCCTAAAGTAATTAATAGTAAACACGGGGGGTGAAATTTATAAAAACAATTAGTAAAAAAGCTGACATTTACTAATAAAACATGCAGGATCATTCATCTGTTTGGGGCATGCTTAAATATTTAGAAACGCCTGCTACCAAGACGTGATAATGGGCCTGGAAAAATGGCTAAGCCAATGACACAATTCCATAGGATAAACTTTATAGTTTCTTAAACTCGAAAGTTTGCGGTGCAGTAAGAAGACCCGTAATTTTTAACGAGGTGACCTTGAAACATCTACTTTTTGTATTTATATTTTTTTTTACTTTGTCAGTAAATGCACGTAACCTTGCCAATTCAACACAGGCAGAACCCATTGAAATAATTGAAGTTAATTCTCAAAAGCGGCTTCAAGATATTCGTGATGTCGCGATGTCTTTAAATGTTGTCGATGGCCAAACCATCATTGATCGACAACTCAAAGATACAACAGCACTTTCAGCTATTGTACCGAATTTCAAGATTACCCAAAACGCGGCAGAAGGAACCCCACCAGCGGTTAATATTCGAGGTGTAGGCAGCGTAGATTACAACACTTCGACACAATCTCCTGTTGGTGTCTATTTAGACGGAACAGCCAGTGCGTCAGCCAACTCTCAAATGGTAAATCTATTTGATGTTGAGTCAGTTGAAATATTGCGAGGTCCACAAGGTACGTTATTTGGCCGTAATACCACTGGTGGCACGATATTAATCAACTCAGTTAGTGCTAAAATGGACAACTCTGGCTACTTTAGTTTGAGTTATGCCCAGCGCAATCACCTTTCCACTGAAGGCGCAATTAATCTCCAGTTAAACGACAACATGGCTACTCGTTTAGCCTTTAGTCATCAAGATTATGAATATTCAACAAATAACTTAGCACCCAACACACCACAAGCAAAGATGCGTCAAACTCATGGGCGATTATCTGTCTTAGGTCAGTGGGACAAGCTCACTATCGATAGTAAAATTTATCTGAGTAAATGGGATGGTATTGTTAATCCTGTAGGCAGTATTGGCGTAATCAAAAGTTTTGATCCAGCTACCGGCTTACCTGTATCTTTTTGCTCACCCAGTGCAGCTGGTTCTGCGGCTTGCACTGATGCCTTTGGTTTTAATAGTGGCTCGAATGATTTTCATGATGTAGCCGTTAATAACAACATTAGCGGCAATAGCCCACATAAAACAGACTCACATGGTATTAATGTAGAAGCCCGATATGAATTTAATGATAATAATTATTTAGTCAGTTTATCCAACTTCTCTACGCTAGACAGAGAGCATTACTTTAACAGTGATGGAAGCCCTGCTAGCTTAGGAGAAGGTAATCAAAATGTTGGCACAGATACGTTTAGCCAAGAGTTGAGATTACATCAGGAGATAGGGGATATTTATGTGATTACTGGTTTGTACATTTTGAATGAAAAGTTAAAGCAGGATAATCGTTTCGATTTACTCAGAGATTTTCGTGCTGTTGAAGGGTTATTTAGCAACGCTGTAACTTTTTTATATGATAATACAATAAAGATAAAATCTTCGGCTTTGTTCGCACACATCGAATACCCATTATCTGAGCAGACAACGTTTAGTGCAGGCTTACGTTATAGCGATGAAAGCACAGATTATAATGCTATCGGTCAAATCAATATTGCCACTTTTGCAAATGATCAAACTGGTTTGACAATCCCAGGTTGGGATGCTTCTGGCAATATTGATGATAACAACTTATCTGGAAAGATTGCGTTGTTACACAAGCTCAGCGATAAACATTCTGGCTTTGTCAGTTTCTCCCGAGGCTTTAAGAGTGGTGGCTACAACGGAGCACTGATAAGCTCAGCCGCAGAAGCACAGAACAATGATTATGGTGCAGAAACCTTAAACGCTTATGAAGTTGGTCTTCACAGTCAATTAAGTCAATCAATTCGTTTGTATTCAGCCGCTTTTTATTATGATTATCAAGACCAACAAGTGTTTATGAATCAATCGGCCATCACACCGGGCGCACCGCCACTTCAATTATTAAGTAATGTCGGTAAATCGACTATTTATGGAGCAGAATTTGATTTGAACGCACAAATAACACCTGCTTTATCAACCAAGTTTTCAATTGGTTATCTCCCAGAAGCAAACCTTGTATCTTTTATTGATTTAGCTGGCGTTAGAATAAAAGATAATCGACTACCTTTCACATCTAAGTGGAATGTTGCAGCACAGGCAGACTATGTAGTTGAACTTAATTCAGCTCAATTAAACTTCCACATTGATGCCGATTATCAGTCAGAGTTTTATTTTGATCAAAATCAAAGTGCCTACGCTATTCAAAAGGGTTATCTACTTTGGAATGCACGCATAGCATGGGCAGAGGCAGACTGGAACTTAGGAGCATGGGTGAAAAACTTAACAAATGAGGAATATAGTCATCTAAAATTTGATTTAGTGAATCTATTTGGCATGCTGCAAGACTTTAAAGGTGAAGCCAGACAAGTTGGCCTTGATTTTCGTTATGAGTTTTAGTTTGGTTAATCAAACAACGTCACGCAATAACCGTGTATATTTATAAAGTGAAGTGATAAGTGTGTGGTAATAGTTTGAAAAAAGTTAAATTATTGGCGGGTCTTTTAGTTTTATATATTTTTATCGCGGTAAATGCGTTAGCTGCGCCTACCATTAATATTGCTAGCTTTAATCTGAGCAACATTAAGGATCAGAATATTAGTGACGATGTTAGCTATTTTTCACTTAAGGACAACGCAGCACCTCCCCCCAACCAATTGAACCAGCTCGGAGTCTGGCTAAACACCTTAGCTTCATATCAAACCACCGATGTATTTGGAGACAAATACGTTGCAGCATTTCAAATTTATAATGATACACAGCTAACCGAATGGTTTATTTATCCTTATGGGTCAGTAGTACAAAATATAGAAATATTTTATTTTAGTAACGATACCCCCACTAACTCTTTTAAAACCGGTCATGGTTTAAAAAATCAACAAGATTTTCATTACGGAAGCAAAATTGAAATATTACCGGGACAGCACAAAACCTTGTTAATGTTATTTGAAAGCGAGTATTTTTTCGCTCCCATCAAAATTTTAGTAAAGCCTCATCTCCAAGCTGAACAGAAGTTTCAATTAGAGAACGTCATATTACTGATTAGCTTAGGTATGTGTTTTGCTCTGGGTATTTACAACTTATTTATTTTTTTCAGCACTCGAAATGTTCAATATTTAACCTATGCATTATCTACTATTGCTTATTCTTTAGGTTGGACTGCTGTATTTGGCGTGCCCGAGTTTGTAGGATTTAAAAGCTCAGAACATTGGTTAATGCCCGCGTTCATAATAGGCTCCATTTTTTATTGTTTCTTTAATATCCAATTTTTACACCTAGAAGAATTAGCACCTAAAACAGCTAAAGCACTAAAAATCATTGCTTCTCTTGCAACTTTATCATTACCTTTTGCTTTCTATAACCAAGGTGTAGCTTTATATTTAGCCTCTTTGGTTACCTCTGCAGTGTGCATTTTAGGTCTCTATTCTGGCATACGATGTTGGATGAACGGTTATTCGCCAGCCAAATATTTTGTATTTGCTTTGTTGTCAGTATTATTACCAAACATGGTAGGAAACTTAATGAACTTCGGAGTATTACCAGGGATAAACGTTAACATTTATCTATTAGGTTTAATTGGAAACAGTCTAGAAAGCTTATTATTTGCTTTTGCGTTAGCAGCTCAATTACGACTTCTGACATTAGAAAATATTGAGTTGACAACTACGTTAGACAAAACTGTGCAAGAGCGTACTTTTGAACTTAAAAAAGCTAATTATCAGCTGGAACAAACCAATAGCGACTTAATTGAGGCAAGTAATACTAAAGGCCAATTTTTAGCCACCATGAGTCATGAAATTCGTACTCCTTTAACCTCTATCATTGGTTATGCCAACGGTATTTTACTCGGTGATATAGACAAAGCTGAGCAAGAACGTGTCACCCAAATCATCGCTGAAAATGGTAATCACCTATTGAGCGTTATTAACGATATATTGGATATTAGTAAGATAGAAGCCAACAAACTCGACTTTGAATCAATACCAACTCCGTTGTTTTCAGTCTTGGCACAAATCGAATCTGTTGTGGGTAAACGAGCCAGAGATAAGGGTTTAGCTTTTCATTTGGAATATAAATTTCCGCTGCCAGCACAAATTAATACCGACCCAACACGCCTGAAACAAATCTTATTTAATTTAACGAATAATGCCATTAAGTTCACTGAACGCGGGTATATAGGTTTATCGGTAAGTTTGATAGACAATAGATTACAAATAAAAGTCAAAGACTCTGGCGAAGGTATCTCTACGAAGCAGCAAGAGCATCTATTCCAACCCTTTACCCAAGCTGACAGCTCAATCAACAGACGATTTGGAGGTACTGGTTTAGGACTGAGTATTTCACGTCGATTAGCTAACGGTTTAGGTGGCGATATTAAGGTGCACAGTACTCCTCGAAAGGGCTCAACTTTCACCTTAAATATTGACTTGTCCGTTGTGCAAGACACCCCATGGATAAACAATGTAGGAGAAATATGGCAGTCTACTCCAACTAAATCTGTCAAAACTTCTGCATTGCCCAATTTCGTGGGCAATAAAGTGTTGCTAGCAGACGATCATCCCAACAATCGCGAATTGATATCCATACTCTTAAAACGTATGAATATTACCGTTACTGAAGTAGAAAACGGTAAACAGGCACTGGATACAATTTTTTATCAAAAGTTTGATTTAATTTTACTTGATATCCACATGCCCCAAATGAATGGTACAGAAGCACTTAAAAAGATTAGGGCATCAGGAAACTATACGCCGGTAATAGCATTAACAGCTAACAATATGAAACATGAGATTGAACATTATATGCGTCTTGGCTTTTCAGATCATTTAGCCAAGCCCGTTTCTCGTCAACACTTTATTAGTAAACTATCCCTTTACCTTAACAAACAAGGTGAAATAGATCTCCCTCTTCACCAGGGTGATATGCTGAGGTTAATAAAAGACTATCAAGAAGATTTACGAGAACAAGTAGTCGACATACAACTAGCGCTAGAGCAACGTGATTTAACCGTTATAAGTGAAATAGCCCATAGAATAAGAGGGTCAGCTGGCTCTTTTGGTTTTGATATTATTGGGCAAAAATTTGCAGATATTGAGCACTCTTCTCTGCAAGATGACGAAATAGCGGTAACTTATGAGTTACCTAAGGTATTGGCCTTAACCATGCAATGTATTGAGCTACCGGGTGTAGATATTGCACAAGGTATTGTTAAACATCACAACAGTGCCAAGCTATTTTTAAAAGCTATTTTTGAATTAATGAAGCATTCTAAGCAAACCCTTAAAGACTTAACCGCTGCATTGGACAACAATGAAATCAATAGTGCTTTGGTTCATTTATACAAGTTTTTCCCTGCTAGCTATGATTGTGCATTAATTCAGTCTAAACCGGCATTTAAAGCCTTGGAGGACATAATTAAAAAGGGCAAACTTGAACCCAAAGAGTATGAACCTCAACTTGATGTTATCCGTGCTCACTTTATAGAATTAACCGCATTATTAAATCCAAACCTAATTGACGAAATATAATTATTTAGTCGTTTTAATCTCTTTTGAAATACATGAGTGATGATTAAAACATCTGTCGCGGTTTCCTGTTGCACTTAAAACTGATCTTGATAGTCTTTTTGTATGCTTTACTTTTTGTCAATTCATATTGACGAAAGCTTGAGATGAAGAGCGATTAATTGTTGGTCACCTATAACCTGTGCAGTATGCCCATGTATGTTGTTCTTAAAAAGATATTGGCAGGTGACATATCTTGGGCGATAAACGCATCACCAGCGCAAAAGTCGTGATAACTATCATCCCGTAAACCGATGCCTAGAATACCCGAACGAATAAGGACAAGAGTGGGATCACCCGCCACATGCCAGTCACTAAAATACCCTGGTTCACTCACTTTGTGACGAAAGTTTAATGCTGTTTGACGAGGTGAAATAAACGAACCATTATAATCGTCAAGGCAATACTGCCGCTCGATAAAATATGAGTGTATTGTTGCTTCGTTACATAATATTGGGATACTTAAATTCGGCATTGCGCACGCCATAAGTTGTTAAACGGATAAAGGGATGTAGGGGTAAGTCATAAAGTCATAAAAATGACACGTACACCGATCAAGGATAGTGTGCATAACTCAATTTTTGAAAAACAACTTTGATATTAGTTCTTTATCATTTCTTACTAGCAGAATGTCAAAAAATCCCATACTTTATCCATCACAATATATTCAAAGTGATTTGTAAGAGCAAAATTATGTATCGGATAATAAATAAAGTAGTAGTGATGGTTATTTTTAGTGGGTTGGCCATGTGCAGCCTAGCTCAGAATCGAATTGATGTTCAACGGCCTGATGCACCTGAATTAGCTTCTTATGGGCAATATGCAATTGGTGTAAAAACTGTAAATATTATCAACCCACGACAAATTGATATTATTAGTATCGACCTTGCTCAGCCCGAGTTAGCCGATCTACCTAGATACGATCGTTCGTTAACCCTAGAGGTTTGGTATCCAGCTATAAAAAGTAGCCAAGGTAATACGTCTCTCGATGTTTATTTACGCGACGGTAAAACCGAAGTTAGTGTAATAGGTAAAGCAATACGCGACGCCAAACCGATAGTTAATAATAAAAAATACCCTCTCGTATTAATATCTCACGGTTATCCCGGTAATCGTTTTTTGTTATCTCACCTTGCTGAAAATATTGCTTCAAAAGGCTATGTAGTAGTATCAATTGATCACACTGACTCCACCTATCGCACACAAGCTGCTTTTGGTTCAACTTTGGTCAATCGACCACTGGACCAATTGTTTACTCTTGACCAAATAGCGATTATGTCAAAAGACAATACTTCGTTTTTATACCACTTAGTAAACCCCCAAAATACAGCTTTAATCGGTTACTCTATGGGTGGCTACGGAGCCGTAATTGCTGCTGGTGGTAGTGTTACCCAACAAGCAGTAGATTACTCATGGGGGGCACCACACAACACATTAGCAATACACCAGAATCTTAATAAAACCAACACATCGCCTGATCCTAGACTAAAAGCGGTGATTGCTTTTGCACCTTGGGGAATGAATGTTGGTGTATGGAACCAAACTACTCTTAAAGGGGTAAAGGTTCCCATGTTATTAGTAGCAGGCTCGGTTGATGATGTATCGGGTTACGAAAAAGGTGTCCGGGCGATTTGGAAAGGAATAACCAGTGTAGACAGAACCTTATTGACTTTTGACAATGCCAACCATAGCGCTGGAGCGCCCATGCCTGCTCCTGAAGAGTCTTATGCCTATGATGAAGCTCTTGGATTCAACATTAGTGAACACTACACTGACGCCGTTTGGGACAGTGTCCGCATGAACAATATATCTCAGCATTTTGTTACTGCATGGTTAGAAAAATATTTAAAGGGTAATGTTGAAATGGATAATTACCTAAACCTTGAAGCCAGTTCAAACGACGGGATTTGGAGCAAGGATGCTGAAGGTCAATCAAATTCTGACCATACTCATTGGGCAGGCTTCAAAAACCGCACAGCAAAAGGCTTGAAATTTGAAAAATTAGCCAAGGGTGAGTAGGCTAAATTCCCTTCCTTAGTCAATTATTATCAGTGTGTGGTTTTATCGCCCCAGATATCTGTTAAGCGTTGGTCTCGGCCACAATTCCAACGATACAATTTGTATCTAACAGTATTTTTTTTGTAATAATCTTGATGAAAACTTTCATTGCCTTTTATTGGATAAAAAATCGAAGTAGGTAAGATGGGTGTGACTACTTGTTGATTAGGAAATTGCGTGATTACTTTTTGTTTAGATAATTGAGCAATTTCCCGTTCTTTTTCATCAGCTACAAAAACAGCACTTAAGTAGCTAAATCCTTTATCGCAAAATTGCCCCTTATCATCAAAGGGGTCGATATTCACCCAAAAATGATCGAGTAAAGCTTGATAAGACACTATATTGGGATCGTACGTTATTTCAACCGCCTCGTAATGGCCTGTATGGTTACCGCTATAAGTTGGGTTTTCTAAAGTACCACCAGTAAAACCTGAAATAACGTCAGTTACCCCTTTTAGCTTTTCAAAATCTGACTCCATGCACCAGAAACATCCACCAGCAAAAACAGCTTTATCAGCTGTTGCTTGGGAGGTGTATAAAGTAAATATAGCGACCAAAGACAACAATAGTTTTAATTTCACAAAGTTTTCCTTCATTACTGAATGTAATTATTTACACTAAGATTACATATTAAGACCAAAGTTTGGATACAAACTTTCAATTTAATCTATAAAACAAAAAACCCAGCATAAGGCTGGGTTTTTAAGTATTTCATTTGTGACTACTTGCGCAATTTTTGGATCAGTCTTAATTGTGCAATAGCTTCGGCTAACTCAACAGCTGCTTCAGCATACTCAAAATCTGCACTTGGATTAGCAATATGTTCTTCAGCGCGTTTTTTTGCGTCCAAAGCTGCTTGTTCGTCCAAATCTTCTGCACGAATAGCTGTATCGGCTAATACAGTCACTGTACCTGGTTGTATCTCAAGTACACCACCGTTGATGTAGATACTTTCTTCATCACCGTGTTGCTTAACTAGACGTACCATTCCTGGTTTTAGAGTAGTTAATAATGGTGCATGACCAGGATAAATACCTAGTTCACCTTCACTACCTGTAACTTGAATAGTTTTAACCAAACCAGAAAAAATACTAGTTTCGGCGCTTACTACGTCTAAATGTACGGTCGCTGCCATAAAAACCTCCAATTAAAAACAAGTTTCCAAATCCATCTAGTCTGGGCTCTTAAGGAAATGCGCAATGTAAAAAATTACATGAGCGCTTCCATTAGGGAGTCCGGACTAAATAAGCCGAAGGTTACATGTTTTTGGCTTTTTCGCTTGCTTCTTCGATCGTTCCAACCATATAGAAAGCCTGCTCTGGTAGGTGATCGTATTCACCATTCAAGATGCCGCTAAAACCAATGATTGTATCTTTCAAAGAAACATATTTACCAGGTGAACCAGTGAATACTTCTGCTACGAAGAAAGGTTGTGATAAGAAACGCTGAATTTTACGAGCTCGCGATACTGACTGCTTATCTTCTTCAGAGAGTTCATCCATACCTAAAATAGCGATGATGTCTTTCAATTCTTTATAACGTTGCAATACTGACTGCACACCACGTGCTGTGTCGTAATGCTCTTGACCAATAACAAGTGGGTCAAGTTGACGAGAAGTAGAATCAAGTGGGTCAACCGCAGGGTAAATACCCAAAGACGCAATATCACGTGATAATACAACCGTTGCATCCAAGTGAGCAAACGTTGTAGCAGGTGATGGATCAGTTAAATCATCCGCAGGTACATATACCGCTTGGATTGAAGTAATCGAACCTGTTTTAGTTGATGCGATACGCTCTTGTAATACGCCCATTTCTTCAGCTAGGGTAGGCTGGTAACCTACAGCTGATGGCATACGTCCCAACAGAGCAGATACTTCTGTACCCGCTAGAGTGTAACGGTAGATATTATCAACAAAAAACAACACATCCCGACCCTCATCACGGAATTTTTCCGCCATGGTTAAACCCGTTAAAGCAACACGTAAACGGTTACCAGGAGGCTCATTCATTTGGCCATATACTAGGGATACTTTGTCTAGTACGTTTGAGTCGTTCATTTCGTGATAGAAATCGTTACCTTCACGAGTACGCTCACCTACACCAGCAAATACTGAGTAGCCGCTGTGCTCTATAGCGATGTTACGAATAAGCTCCATCATGTTGACAGTCTTACCTACACCAGCACCACCGAACAATCCAACTTTACCACCTTTAGCAAACGGGCAAACTAAGTCAATAACTTTGATGCCTGTTTCAAGTAGTTCAACTGACATTGATTGTTCTTCGTAAGTAGGTGCTTCACGGTGAATAGACATACGTTCTTCTTCACCGATAGGGCCCGCTTCATCAATAGGATTACCTAATACATCCATGATACGACCCAATGTAGCTACGCCAACTGGAACCTGAATTGATTGACCACTGTTTTCTACAGCTAGGCCACGACGCAAACCGTCAGTGGAACCCATTGCGATGGTACGCACCACGCCACCACCTAATTGCTGTTGTACTTCCAAGGTCAAACCTTGCAAATCACCTTCGGTAATTTGCAATGCGTTATATATTTTTGGAACCGAATCTTGTGGAAACTCAATATCCACTACGGCGCCAATTATTTGGACGACCTTACCATGACTCATGTTAATTCCTCTTAAATTCTAAAACCATTGCCTACACCGCTGCCGCGCCGCTTACAATCTCACTGATTTCTTGTGTGATTGCTGCTTGGCGTGCCTTGTTGTATATCAATTGCAAGTCATCAATGATGTCACCTGCGTTATCTGTTGCTGCTTTCATGGCCACCATACGAGCAGCTTGTTCAGATGCTCCATTTTCAACAACGCCTTGATACACTTGAGATTCAATAAACCTGATCAATAACATATCTAAAATAGGTTTTGGATCAGGTTCGTATATATAGTCCCAACGGTGTTGTAATTCTTTTTCTTCAGATTTAGGCAAAGGCAACAATTGATCTATCTGCGGCTCTTGCGCCATGGTATTTATAAATTTATTAAATACCAAATATAAGCGATCTATTTTTCCGTCATTAAATGCATCTAACATAATACGCACTAAACCAATGATTTCACTCATAGTTGGCGCATCACCTAAACCTGATTCAGCGGCTAAAACACTGCCACCAAAACGGTTAAAAAAGGCAACAGATTTAGCACCTAATGCAGCAAAATCAACTTGAACATTTTGTTCTTGCCATTTTTTTGCATCTTTCACCACCATCTTGAATTCGTTGGTGTTTAAACCACCGCATAATCCACGGTCAGTTGAAATCACAATATAACCAACGCGTTTTACTTCACGCTCTTCCAAATAAGGATGGCGATATTCAAGGTTAGCGTTTGCTAGGTGACCGATGACATTTCGAATATTCTCAGCATATGGACGGCCTGAGGCCATACGGTTTTGCGCCTTTTTCATTTTAGACGCTGCAACCATTTCCATAGCGCTGGTGATCTTCTGCGTATTTTTAATACTGCCGATCTTACCTTTTATCTCTTTACCGCTAGCCATAAACTCTATCTCCGATTATTCAACATGTTGACCACTAAACTTAACAAAGCCTAGTGGTCTAATTGATTACCACGTTTGTGTTGCTTTAAATTTCTCTAGAGCTGCATTTAACGTCGCTTCAATTTCTTTGTCGAAATTACCCGTAGTATTAATAGTGTTCATTAGCTCGCTATATTCACTGTTCATAAAGGAGTGTAAAGAGGCTTCAAAATCTAGTATTTTAGATAATTCAACATCTTGTAGATGACCCTTTTCAACAGCAAACAATGAAATACCCATATCAGCGACCGAAAGAGGTGCATACTGGTTTTGTTTCATCAATTCCATTACTCGCTCGCCGTGTTCAAGTTGTGCACGCGTTGCGTCATCAAGGTCAGATGCAAACTGCGAGAAAGCCGCTAATTCACGATACTGAGCTAGAGCTAGACGAATACCGCCACCTAGCTTCTTGATAATTTTAGTTTGCGCAGCACCACCGACACGAGATACCGATATACCAGCATTAACAGCTGGACGGATACCTGCATTGAACAAATCGGTCTCTAAAAAGATTTGGCCATCAGTAATCGAAATTACGTTAGTAGGTACAAATGCTGATACATCACCTGCTTGGGTTTCAATAATAGGTAATGCTGTCAAAGAACCTGTTTTGCCTTTAACTTCACCTTTAGTAAAACGTTCAACATATTTGTCATTCACGCGTGCAGCACGTTCAAGAAGACGAGAGTGAAGATAGAAAACGTCTCCAGGGTAAGCCTCACGACCAGGCGGACGACGTAACAATAATGAAATCTGACGGTATGCAACAGCTTGCTTAGACAAGTCATCATATACGATCAATGCATCTTCACCGCGGTCACGGAAATATTCACCCATAGTACAACCAGAGTAAGGCGCCAAGTACTGTAATGCTGCTGACTCTGATGCAGAAGCGGCAACCACTATAGTATGAGCCATAGCGTCGTGTTCTTCTAACTTACGTACTACGTTTGCAATAGTTGATGCTTTTTGACCAATCGCAACATATATACATTTAACACCCGAATCTTTTTGATTGATAATGGCATCAATTGCAAACGCTGTTTTACCCGTTTGACGGTCACCGATAACTAATTCACGCTGTCCACGACCCACTGGGATCATGGCATCAACTGATTTATAACCAGTTTGAATAGGTTGATCGACTGATTGACGTTCAATAACGCCCGGTGCAATTTTTTCTACAGGTTCATAGCCATCAGCATCGATAGCACCTTTGCCATCAATCGGGGCACCTAGAGTATTTACAACTCTACCAAGCAGATTTCGACCTACCGGTACTTCTAGGATACGTCCAGATGATTTAACTTTTACGCCTTCTTGTAAGTCAGCGTAAGGACCCATTACAACCGCACCTACAGAGTCACGCTCTAGGTTCAATGCGATTGCGTAACGCTTACCTGGAAGCTCAATCATTTCGCCTTGCATTACATCTGCAAGGCCATGGATGCGAATAATACCGTCGGTTACACCAACAATAGTTCCTTCATTACGAGCTTCACTTACTACTTCGAACTTCTCAATACGTTGTCTGATTAATTCTGCAATTTCAGTGGAATTCAGTTGCATACTCTTTTCCCCGTTATGCTTGTAACGCGTCTGATAGACGGTTTAATTTACTTCGAAGTGAACCGTCAATAACTGTGTCGCCAGCTTTTATAAGTACACCAGCTATCAATTCAGGATCCACGCTACAATTTAGCTTAACTTTACGTGCAAGACGTGTTTCAAGAGACTTGCTAATATCTGTTTGTTGCTTTTTGTTAAGTTTGACAGCTGAAATGATATCAACGTCAATTTCTTTTTCAAAATCAGATTTGAACTGATTAAACAACATAGAAATATCTGGAAGCGCTTGTAAGCGTCTATTTTCAGCCAAAACATTCATAAAGTTTTGACCCTGTAGGTCGAGTTGTTCACCACACACGCCATTAAAAATTTCTGCTAGCTTTTCGACTGCCAACGAACCGGTCAATAAAGACTTTATGGTATCGTTTTTAGAAATTTCAGCAGCAAAAAATAGCATTTCCTGCCAATGTGCAATGTCTTTATTCTCGACCGCGTAATCGAACGCAGCTTTGGCGTATGGGCGAGCGATGGTAGTCCATTCAGACATAGCTCATTCTCCCCTATAGTTCAGCGACAAGTTTTGCAACTATGTCACTTTGTGCCGCAGCATCTATTTCGCGCCCTAAGATCTTTTCAGCACCGGCAACAGCCAAAATAGCTACTTGTTTACGTAACTCTTCTTTAGTGCGGTTTCTTTCTGCTTCGATCTCTGAGTGTCCTTGAGCAATGATTTTTTCACGCTCTGAATGGCCACGTTGCGTTTCTTCGTCAACAATAGTTGACCCGCGCTTCTTGGCCTGCTCAATAATTTCTGCTGCTTGCGTTTTAGCAATTTTAAGCTGGGCATCAACTTCTACTTGAGCAACTTCAAGGGCTTTCTCCCCTTCCATAGATGCGGCTAAACCATCTGCAATCTCTTTCTGACGCTGCTCAATCGCACCAATTATTGGAGGCCATACATACTTCATGCAGAACCCAACAAAGAACATAAATGCAATTAATTGACCTATTAGAGTGGCGTTAACATTCACGACCGAACCTCCTAATTAAATGTTTGCTAAAAATGAAGGCTGACAACTAAGCACCAACAGCAAACAATAGGTACATAGAAAGACCAACACCAATCATTGGGATTGCATCAACAAGACCTGCAACAATAAACATTTTAGTTTGCAATGAGCCTGCTAGTTCTGGTTGACGAGCAACAGATTCTAAGAATTTTCCACCTAGTAGGGCGAAACCAATGGACGTACCTATGGCAGCCAAACCAACAATTATAGCAACTGCGATATATAACATGTAAATCTCCGAGTTTTAGTAAAGTTTAAAGTAAAAGTAAAAAAGTGTTTTGCAAACCTCTAGTGTTTTTCACTAGCTAAGCTTAAATATACTATGGTTAACATCATAAAAATAAAGGCTTGTAAAGGTAGTACCAACAAGTGAAACACTGCCCAAGCAAAGTGCAAGGGTAATTGCATTAAACCGACAGTAGCTATCAAGATAAATATCAATTCACTGGCATATAAATTTCCGAATAAACGTAATGCCAATGAAAAGGGTCGTGCTAATAATGTAACTGATTCAATCATAAAATTAACGGGAATGAATGCCCAATGATTGAATGGTGTCATTGTCATTTCTTTTGTGAAACCACGAAAACCTTTCATTTTGATTGAATAATACAAAATAAGAAAGAACACACCAAGAGCAAGCGCTGCCGTCACGTTTAAATCAGTGGTAGGAACTACCTTCATATAAACATCTTTAGGATCCATACCGAATCCATACTCTCCAACCATACCGGCTATACTCGGTAAAATGTCAACAGGTACCAAGTCCATCATATTCATTAATATTACCCAACAAAAAATTGTTAGTGCAAGTGGACCTATTAAAGCGCTTTTCCCATGAAATGTGCTGGTCACGTTTTCGTTTACAAAACCGACCACTATTTCTACAAATGCTTGTGTTTTATTTGGAACACCAGAGCTAGCTTTTTTCGCAACCGAGCGGAAAAACCATAAAAATAAAATACCCAATCCTATAGACCATGCAAGTGTGTCCACGTGCCAAGTCCAAAAACCAGCGTCTGCACATGCTTTATTAAATGCAATTCCATTTTCGGTATTGCACATAGAAGCGTTGGTTAAGTGATGTTTAATATATTCTGACGTTGTAATCTCAGATGCCATTGATTAACCCAATTGTAGTAATTTAAAATTCTTTAAAGGACATTTACTGCCGAAATAAATTAATTCGTATTCAATCAACTTATTATTTTATGTGTTACATCATTTTTTTGTGTATAACATTGCTGCCCATTGACAGACGTTACTCACCATAAAACCTATAAAAAGTGGAGCAGGCTCAAGACCCAACACTGAAAAAGCCACAACAGACATCAACAACGTTATATATAACTTTAACTTTGTTCCTCGGCTGAAACTCTGTACCACCAGTTTATTTTGTCTGGCCCCAGAAAACCTAAAAGCAAAAAATCCAAATACTCCGCTTGTTATTACGTTAACTAATCCGCCATAAAAATATGAAAATGCGGTAAATTTTTCAAAAAAAATTAAAATTGTAATAGTCATAAAAATTACGACGCTACTTTGATAAAAGAACACTTTTAAGACTAGCTCTTTACCTTCTTTAGCTAGCTTATTT
>OOFU01000025.1_pt1 | contig 19133 bp, 15 predicted proteins | sample 1670361 | NCBI WGS metagenome assembly OOFU01 (sample SAMEA98145418, study PRJEB22522) | marine metagenome | biome: marine biome; feature: marine water body; material: sea ice | place: Arctic Ocean | collected 14-Sep-2015 | depth 1.3 m
CTAGACAGTAATAACTCAGCAGAAAGAACAGTAATGAATAACATCACCTACTCGAAAAAAATAGGAATAAATTAAAGTTAAAAAAATTGTAGAATCACCAGTTATGCAAACCCTGCAACGCTAGAGAAAATAATATTATTGTTATTATTATTTGAACGGCTGTCCCTCTATAATGTTTTGGCACATCCCTGTGTCCAACCAAGATTTTAATATAAGCGCTTATTTGTTACTTAATTACGCCCATATTTTTAAGCATAACTTCATGAATATCACGCTCTTTTTTCCAGTAGCTCATTAAAGCATCACCCTGCAACAAGTCACCTTGTAGGCTTTTCTTATTGCGATAATTTTGCCATTTCTTAGAATTGAATACCTTTTTGAAAAGCTCCTGATAATAAGCCGATGCTTCTTGGCTCATACCGGGTGCGCCAACGACGGTACGCTGCATGTAATAAACATAATCCTCACCTAGCTCTTTAAATGTAGGTGCATCCGGAAACAGTGGCAAACGCTCGTCTGTAAATGACGCCAGTGCTTTGGTTGTACCCGCTTCGTAAAAACCTAACTGTTCAGAAGGGTTGTTAACGGTAGAGTCAGCATTCTTGCCTGCCAGCTCTTTAGCAACCTTGCCACCGCCTTTATAAGGCACATATTTCATGTCTAGGTCATAAGCAGTGTTAAGGAAGTCGGTCAGCAAGTTGTCTTCCGAGTTCTTACCGGTACCAGCCATGATCCACTGACTGCCTTTAGCTTTTGCAGCTTTAGCGAATTCAGCCATATTGTTGATATCTTTACGGTCGGAATGAACCCACAACAGAAAGGTATCTTCCGCCATGCGCGCAATCGGTGTGAACGTAGAGACATCGATGCCCAGCTTAGGCTGACGTAATGGGGTGGTGTAAAAGCTGTTCAGGGTGAACATAATGGTATGGTCGTCACCTTTTTTACCTTTCATGTGAATCAGTGCTTCAGCACCTGAACCACCTGGCTTATTAACGGGCGTAAAAGGAACCGATGCCATTTTTTCTGATGCTATAATACTTTGCAACAGACGAACCGCCTTATCAGCACCACCACCTTTACCGGCCATGACGACAAACTCCACTGGCTTGAATGGTTCCCAAGCTGCCTGACTAAGTAATGGCATCGTCGCCATAATGGCCCCAGCACCAACGGCAACCGCCATTTTAGAAAACCTACTTTGACTTTTTAACATTCTTATTCTCCTCCGATTGTGAATGACCGGAAATCGGCCTACTTCGTTTGATGCTTCGAACATTGGTTTCAAAGACATCATTTCACAGAAACCTAACATAGGCCCCGTTTATCCCAATACAGAAATAAAGTATTGGGCTGTGCGATATTTCACTTTCTTTATTATTGTGAGCAAAATACCTATACCGTTTTTTAAAGTATTGCGTTAGAGGAGCCAACCTTAACTAGACTAAATTAAAGGCCAAGTATTTAGGTCAAATTTGGCTCTTCTGCGCATCTTCAATTATTATTATATCTGTTCAAAAGCACCTTGGTATACAATACACCAAGATCAATCTACGCCTACAAGAATTAAATGTAAACCTTTATAATGACTTTTCCATGCCACCCAATATCACCAAAACGTTCTTAGTCTGGATAGATACTGATATCTAGAACTCCAACTTCAGCCCACTCGTCCTGAATATCTGCGGACTACTGGTTAATTAGCAGGTTCGATTAAATTTTCTTTTGACATTCATAAAAACAAGATATGTGTTGGCTATCACTGGTGTTGAAATTAATAAACTTGCCTCATTTTTCTAATAAGCTAAGGATCGCTATATTGCTTTAGCCTAGTAAATCGATACAATTTAAAGATAAACAATTCCTGAAAAAAATTTGAGGACAGTATTAAATGACAAATAAATGGGTCCGATATCAACACGGTGAACGCCAAGGTTTTGGTACCTTAGACAACGATATTATTCATTGCCACAAAGGCAATATGTACGAAGAGTCTAAGGCCAACGGCAAAACTATCTCTATTAATGACGTTACTTTGCTTGCGCCTTGCCAGCCCAGCAAGATTGTTGCTATGTGGAATAATTTCCATCAACTAGCTGAAGCGCAAAACCTCACGCCACCAGAATTTCCGTTTTATTTCATCAAACCAGCCAGCTGCGTTTCGCACCATGGCGCTGAAATTATTCACCCCGAGGGTTACGATGGCCGACTTATCTATGAAGGTGAACTGGGTGTTGTCATCAGCAAAACTTGCAAGAACGTCAGTCGCGAAGATGCGGCTGACCACGTGCTTGGCTATACCTGCATCAACGATGTCACCGCAATTCACCTACTGTTTAAATATGAAGCCTTCCCACAGTGGACACGCTCAAAAAGTTTTGACAGCTTTGGCGTCATCGGCCCCTGTATCACCGAACTCGATGACCCAAATTCTCTAATAGTTCGTACCGAGGTCAATGGTGAAGAGCGCCAAAACTATCCGGTTGCCGACATGTTTTTTTCGCCACTCGATCTAGTTAGCCTCATTTCTGGGGATATGACTCTGGAACCGGGTGATGTCATTGCTTGTGGCACATCCCTTGGCGTTAAAACCATGAAGCCAAATACCACTGTCGACGTCATGATCGATGGTGTCGGTACCCTAACCAATACTTATAAAATGGATAATAAATAGACGATGACAGCACGGCCGTCTGAACCCTCTGAAACACAGATATATGCCATATTTTTCCAACTAACCTAACCCCCAAGTAGTATTTGATAACGGTACTTGGGGCCAAATTTTAATATTTTTCCAACCTGAATTTGAGTTAAACCTATCCTAATGGATGCTTCCTCAGCATGCCTAGTAAGATCATAAAGCGGCCAAACGTCTAAACGCTCCGCCTACCCATTAATGCATCACCAGAATAGTCCGAGCACGTTGATCGGACCGGGTGAATACTTGTATCCATTTATTTTTTGGTATACAGTATACCAAATTAATCCAATCGGAATAACCATGAGTGATATAGAAATAGCTCGAGCGGCAACACTAAAGCCCATTAGTGAAATAGCCGACAATTTAAAAATTCCTAATAGTGCGTTACAGCCTTTTGGCCATGATAAAGCTAAAATAACCGCAGACTTTATTAAATCATTAGAGTCCAAAGAAAACGGTAAATTAATTCTTGTTACGGCTATATCACCAACACCTGCAGGTGAAGGTAAAACCACCACTACAGTTGGTCTTGGTGACGGACTTAATAGCATCGGTAAACAAACGGTTATATGCCTGCGTGAGCCTAGCCTCGGCCCCTGCTTTGGAATGAAAGGTGGTGCTGCGGGTGGCGGTTATGCTCAAGTTGTACCGATGGAGGATATTAATCTACATTTTACCGGGGACTTCCACGCGATTGGCGCTGCTCACAATTTGTTAACCGCTCTTATTGATAACCATATTCACTGGGGAAATGAAGCAGGACTAGATCCACGTCGTATCACCTGGAAGCGTGTTATAGATATGAATGACCGCACCTTGCGTGATATCACTATTGGGCTCGGCGGACCAGGTAACGGCACACCGCGTGAAAGTGGTTTTGATATTACGGTTGCTTCAGAGATCATGGCGATCTTCTGTCTAGCGACCGATCTTGAAGATTTGACTCGTCGAATCGGCAACATCGTTATTGGTTATACCCGTGACATGAAGCCCGTTCATGCACGTGATGTGAATGCACCGGGTGCAATGACCGTGCTACTTAAAGACGCCTTCATGCCAAACCTGGTACAGACCTTGGAAAACAACCCTGCCTTTATCCACGGAGGGCCATTTGCTAATATTGCGCATGGTTGTAATTCAGTTATCGCCACTAAGACAGCACTCAAACTGGCCGACTATGTCGTTACCGAAGCAGGCTTTGGCGCCGATCTTGGCGCTGAAAAATTTTTCGACATTAAGTGTCGCAAAGCTGGGTTATCACCCGATGTCGTTGTCCTTGTTGCGACAGTACGCGCACTCAAGATGCATGGTGGCGTTGCCAAAGATACGCTCGCTGGAGAAAACGTTAAAGCCGTAACCAAAGGTTGCAAAAACCTCGGACGTCATATGCGTAACCTCAGTAGCTTTGGTGTACCAGTAACCGTTGCTATTAACAAATTTGTCACGGATACCGCAGACGAAATTGCCGCTATTAGCCAATTCTGTGAGGAATTTGGTGTCAAAGCCTTTGAATGTAATCATTGGGGTGAAGGCAGTAAGGGTACAACAGAACTGGCTAAACACGTCGCCGAAGTGGCTGACTCGGGTCAGGCAAATTTCCACACGCTTTACGATGACGACATGCCTCTATGGGAGAAAGCTCGTCACATTGCGCGTACGCTTTACGGTGCTGATGACATCACGGCTGACAAGAAAGTTCGTGATCAATTTGCCAAATTCGAAGCTGATGGTTATGGTCATTTCCCGATCTGTATGGCGAAAACGCAGTACAGCTTTTCTACTGACCCAAGCTTAATCGGTGCACCCACTGGACACAGCGTACCTATCCGTGAAGTACGTCTATCTGCTGGTGCCGAATTCATCGTTGCCGTCTGTGGCGAAATCATGACAATGCCAGGATTACCAAGAGTGCCATCAGCGGATAATATCTGTCTTAATGATGACGGACTCGTTGAAGGGCTGTTCTAAACAGTATTTTATGATGGATTTAAATAACTTTCTACAGATCGGGGCCAGTGTCACCCAGACAACACTCGTACTGGATCAACACACGGCTCCGCATGTTGGCAGCGGTTACGCAAAAGTATTGGCAACACCGGTTTTGGTTAATTTATTTGAGGCTGCCGCTCTAGCCCTCATAGAGTCGAAATTACCAGCCAGTACTCAGTCATTGGGAACGCGACTTGAAATCGAACATACAGCGGCAACGCCAACAAATATGAATATTAGGGTGACCGCAACACTCAAAAAAGTTGAGGGCCGAAAAGCCACTTTTGAACTGATGGCACAAGATGAAATTGAAAAAATTAGTTGTGGCAGTCATGTCAGAGTTATCGTCGATAAGCAGAAATTTGACCTCAGAGTGATAGCCAAATCGAAAGTCTAATCAACAATAGTGGTTGTGAAATTTAATGTCTTCAGCAAAAAATAAACTAACTCCAGTCGATAACAGTAGTAAACGTAAACGCGGTAAAACTAAAGGCCGAGTGGTTGACATTAACGCCCTGCTGGAAGTCCAATCGTTACTGGGTAGTGCATCACGATCAAAGGATCTACTGATCGAGCACCTGCACAAAATCCAAGACAAATTCGGTCATTTGTCAGCACCTCATCTAGTTGCTCTGGCCAATGAAATGAAGCTGGCAACGACTGAAGTCTATGAGGTTGCTAGCTTTTATCATCACTTCGATATTGTTAAGGAAAATGAAACCGCGCCAGGCCGATTAACGGTTCGAGTGTGTGATTCGGTAAGCTGCGAAATGGTGGGCTCTGAAGCACTAATCTCAAAGCTCGAGTCTACGCTCGGTTCTGATATTCGAGTTCAGCGAGTGCCTTGTATTGGCCGTTGCGATAAAGCGCCAGTCGCGGTTGTTGGTCGCAATACCATCGATTTCGCTGATGCTGAAAATGTTAAAACAGCGGTTGATACTAATGCTATCACCCAACCCATGCCGACCGATACGATCGACTTTTCTGCTTATAAGGCCGATGGTGGTTATGCGTTATATGAAGATTTAATCTCTGGCAAAACCACTGGCGATGCGATTATTGAAACACTCAACGGTACCGCACTGCGCGGCTTAGGTGGTGCCGGCTTCCCGGTGGGTCGTAAGTGGGGTATTTTGCGTGACCAAACAGCCCCACGTTTGATGGCGATCAACATCGACGAAGGCGAACCAGGTACGTTTAAAGATCGTTTTTACATGCTGGGCGATCCGCATCGCTTCCTTGAAGGTTTGTTAATTGCGGCCAATGTCATCGGCATCGATCATTGCTATGTTTATATTCGTGACGAGTACCCAACGGTCATCGAAGTATTGCATCAAGCCATCGAAAGCCTGAAAAATGAGTCAGGGTACGCTTTACCCGAAATAGAAATACGTCGCGGAGCCGGTGCCTACATCTGTGGTGAAGAATCGGCCATGATCGAATCCATCGAAGGCAAGCGCGGCATGCCGCGCTTGCGCCCACCCTACGTTGCTGAAGTGGGTTTGTTTGGCCGTCCAACATTAGAGCATAACTGTGAGACGCTCTATTGGGTGCGTGACGTGATTCAAAAGGGATCTGAGTGGTTTGATTCTCAGGGCCGTAATGGCCGTAAAGGGTTGCGTAGTTTCTCGGTCTCAGGTCGTGTCAACAAGCCAGGCGTTCATTTAGCGCCGGCTGGTATCACGATGCGAGAGTTAATTGAAGAATACTGCGGTGGCATGCCCGACGGGCATCGCTTTTATGGCTATTTCCCTGGCGGCGCTTCAGGCGGTATTTTGCCAGCGTCACTGGGTGATATTCCCCTCGACTTTGACACCTTACAGCCCTATGGCTGCTTTATCGGATCGGCTGCTGTGATTGTGTTATCGGAACAGGATAGTGCCAAACAAGCGGCTTTCACCTCAATGAAATTCTTTGCCCATGAATCCTGTGGTCAATGTACGCCGTGTCGTGTCGGCACCGAAAAAGCCGTCAGTATTATGGAAACGGGCGAGTGGGATATTGATCAGCTCAATGATTTATCAACCGTGATGGTGGATGCCTCTATTTGTGGTTTAGGCCAAGCGGCACCCAACCCAATGTTGTCTGTCATTAAGTATTTTCCGCATGAACTGGGCTTGGAGGAGAGCAAATAATGGCTGCTAACCCTGAAACGATTTTCGAAACAGTCGCATTCACCTTAAACGGTAAAAACGTCGAAGCACTCGCGGGTGAGTCGATCATCCAGGCAGCCGAGCGCATGGGGACTGAGATTCCTCGTCTGTGTTATACCGAAGGCATGCGGGCTGACGGCAATTGCCGAGCCTGCGTGGTTGAAATTGACGGAGAGCGGGCGCTTGCACCGAGCTGTTGTCGCAACCCGAAACCCGGCATGGTCGTCAATTCTGATAATGCCCGCGCTCGAAAGTCACAAAAGATGGTGTTAGAGCTATTGATGTCTGATCAACCAGAACAGTCCTATACGCTCGATAACGAGCTCACCCATTGGGCCAAAAAATTGGAGATTGGCAAGCCCCGCTTTAAGGCTCGCCATCAACCTAAGGCAGATCTATCCCATTCGGCTATTGCGGTTAATCTTGACGCCTGTATTCAATGCACGCGCTGTGTTCGCGCTTGTCGTGAAACTCAGGTGAATGATGTGATTGGTTTTGCTAAACGCGGTCACAAGGCTGAGATCGTATTTGATATTGGTGACGCCATGGGCGACAGCTCTTGTGTGGCCTGTGGTGAATGTGTTGCTGCCTGCCCGACGGGCGCATTAAGTAATGCCACCGGTGCGCATCAAATTGAAGCGGATAAAAAAGTTGATTCAGTTTGCCCTTATTGCGGTGTGGGCTGTCTACTCACTTATCACGTTAAGAATGAGAAAATCATTCGGGTCGAAGGTCGAGATGGTCCCGCTAACTTTGGCAGACTGTGTGTTAAAGGCCGCTACGGCTTTGACTATGTCAATCATAAGCAGCGTTTACTCAAGCCCCTCATTCGGAAAGAAGGCATTCCAAAGGGACTCAACGAACACTTCGATCCAGCAGATCCGTCTAAGATGTTCCGTGAAGCAACCTGGGAAGAAGCTATGGCGCTAACAATCGGGGGCTTAAAGAAGGTGAAAGACGAGCTCGGTGGTTCTGGCTTAGCGGGCTTTGGTTCTGCCAAAGGCAGTAACGAAGAAGCGTATCTATTCCAAAAGCTTATTCGGGTTGGTTTTGGCACGAACAATGTCGACCACTGTACGCGCTTATGTCACGCCTCTAGTGTTATGGCTTTGCTTGAGGGAGTTGGATCAGGTGCCGTATCGAACCAAGTTGAAGAAGTTAAAGAAGCAGAAGTGATTCTAGTGATTGGTTCAAACCCAACCACGAACCATCCGGTCGCAGCAACCTTCATGAAGAATGCGATTAAGCAGGGTAAAAAACTCATCCTGCTCGATCCGCGTCGTACTGAAATCGCACGTCATGCAGAGCACTTTTTGCAGTTCAAAGCATCCACAGACGTATCGTTATTAAATTCTATTCTTTACGTTATTATTGAAGAGGGGTTAACCGATGACAAGTTTATCGCCGAGCGCACCACTGATTACGACGAGCTGAAAGCCAACGTTGCTAATTTCAGCCCTGAAAAAATGCAGGCTGTGACGGGTGTTGATGCAGAGGAAGTCCGAAAAGTGGCTCGATTGTTTGCCACCTCAAAAGGCTCTATGATTTTCTGGGGCATGGGTATCTCTCAGCATATCCATGGCACAGATAACTCGCGTTGTTTAATTGCATTGTCGATGATTACCGGCCAAATCGGACGGCCTGGCACAGGCTTGCACCCGTTACGCGGTCAAAACAATGTGCAAGGCGCATCGGATGCGGGTTTGATTCCAATGATGTTCCCTGATTACCAACGGGTCGATAACCCAGAAGCCAATGCTCGATTCGAAAAATACTGGGGTACTGAGCTAGATAAGAAACCTGGTTTAACCGTTGTTGAAATCATGCATGAAATATTAGAAGACAATATCAAAGGTATGTACATCATGGGTGAAAATCCGGCTATATCCGACCCTAACTTGAACCACGCCAGAGCAGCGCTTGCCGCACTAGATCACCTAGTCGTGCAGGATATATTCCTAACCGAAACCTGTGCCTTTGCAGATGTCATTTTACCCGCCTCGGGTTGGGCTGAAAAAGACGGCACCGTATCCAACACTGACCGACGAGTTCAGTTAGGTCGAGCCGCGGTTCCAATGCCGGGTGAAGCGCGCCAGGATCTATGGATTATCCGAGATATTGGTCAAGGCCTTGGACTCGACTGGCACTATCAGCATGTCTCTGAAGTCTATGAAGAAATGCGCGGTGCGATGCCGACAATCAATGGTATTACTTGGGATCGTCTAGTCGATAAGGGATCAGTTACTTATCCTTGCAAAGACGCAGATGATGCAGGTCAGAGCGTCGTTTTTGTTGATGCCTTCCCAACTCAAAGTGGTAAGGCCAAGCTAGTTGCGGCCAAAGCCATTCTGCCAGACGAGCAACCAGACACCGAATATCCAATGGTTCTCATGACGGGCCGTCAGCTTGAGCATTGGCACACCGGATCGATGACTCGACGGACTGAAGTACTGGATGCACTAGAACCCGTTCCAGTGGTTTACGTGAGTCCACAAGATATGGAAATAGCCGGGTTAGAAGCGGGTGGTAATGTAACGGTTAAATCACGTCGTGGTGAACTGACTGCGTTTGTCCGAGTGGATTCTGCACTCAAGCAAGGTGAAATCTTCATACCTTTCTGCTATCACGAGGCTGCTGCTAACCTGCTCACCAACGAAGCACTCGATCCAGTCGGAAAAATACCCGAGTTTAAGTATTGCGCGGTGAAACTGCAGGCTGCCTAGTCGTAATAAGCTTTAGTTGTTAACAAAAAGGGGAGATTTTTATCTCCCCTTTTTATGTTCAGGATGAACGGTATGTCACGGACGCATGGATGCGTAAGAGTGACGATGTTCAGGATGACTCTTTTCTTGAGTTAAAAGGCTTAATAACTTACGGCTAAACTGCCGTAGCCGAAAGATCTAAGGCTGTTCCATATTCTTCACACCATAAGCAGGTACTCAACAGACAAGCGCTCACTGGAATAGTGGGCTATTCAATTGGGCTTTTTACAACGCAGTTTAATCCGCCAATTTCAGATAGAAACTGGAATGACGTTTCGTCAACAGCGGCGTCTATTACGCTTTTCTCACCGTTGGAAAAGCTTGTGAATGACGGGACGGTGACTCGTATTGCACTTAAGGTTGGGTATGAACCATCCAGTGCCTTTTTGGTTGCGTTTCGGTTTATGTTTGGTTTGACGCTTAGACAGTATCTTTCGAACCATTAAAAGTCATGAATAAGGTTATGAATTCAAAAGCGTCGTATCGAGTAGTGCTGATAAGCATCTTCAAAGTTTTCCCCAGAGATTAAATCACTCAGGATTCGTGCCGAGCTTGAAGCAAACGATAGCCCATAATGGCCATGCCCACAATTATAGAAAATTCTCTTTGATTTTGCTGATTTTGAAATAACGGGAACCGAATCAGGCATTGAGGGACGACTGCCCATCCAGAACTTTGCATTTTCGAAATTGGTTGCAGGGAATAGTTCTGCCGAAATGCGCGCGATAGATTTGAAATAGGCTTGGTTTGCAGGCCGGTGCGATGGTGCATATTCGGCCCAACCACCAATACGAAGGCCACTGCTTAACTGGGTGGCAACTATGCCTCGGTCGGCAAATACCAAAGGTCGTTGGAGTATTTTTTCTGGTGTTGGCAAGGTGATGTTATAACCTCGTTCTGCGGTAACTGGTAAAAAATCGCCACATTTTTGAGCGATTTTTTTGGAATGGACACCGGCTGCAATGATTACCCCATCGTAGTTAAACCAGCCTGCTGTTGTTTGCAATTGAACCGAATCTTTTAATTCATGCAAATTCTCTATTCGTGTCGATTTAAACTCGACACCGTTAACTTTTGAGGCTTCAGACAACGATTGAACTACCTCTAACGGGTCGCTTACTATGGCCCAATTGTGCGATAAAACGCCCAGTTTGAAATCATCCGATACCAGCGGTATTTGACTTCGGATTTGTGCTTCAGTCATTGGGTCGCTATCAATCCCGATGGTTATTTTTTCGGCCCAGGACGCCTGACTGGCATTAAAGCTAGCTTCGGTATCGTATAGGAATGCACAGGATTTCAGTGTTACCTTGTCAGCCATATTAGCCGATTCGAACATGGTCTGAACATCAGTCAGTGCATGATTAGATAGATAACTGAGTGCCTGTGTTGCGGTCAAAAAACGTTTGCCTTGTGAGGTTCGCCAAAACCGCCAGAACCAAGGTATCTGAGCCAGTGCATCTCTTAGTGGTATCTTCAGTGGTGCGTCAGCATTCATAAGCATTTTGAGTGCCTTCCAGTGAATACCCGGTGTGCTTAATGGATAAATATCGGAGCCAACGACATGCCCTGCATTAGCAATTGAGGGCCCACCTTCCCCGACGGGGCTATCATCATAAACAGTGACTTGATAACCCCGTCGTGATAATTCAAAAGCGCTGGCAACGCCGATGATACCGGCGCCAACAATGGCGATTGACGCGCCTGATGGGAATGGTCTGTCATTCATTCAAAGAATCCTGAATGACAGAGCCTTAATTGAGCCACTAAATGGAATAGATCAATTGAGCAGATCAAATGCATCACCCCAACAATCAGATACCTTATAACCTTGCTGATAAGGGTCACTTGGGTCAACGCCAATTTGATGGATACCGTGTATCCAGCCTCGACCTGAAATTATCGGTAACACGCACAGTTGACCGTTGATTTCTTTCTGCGCTTCCACCTGCACCTGAAACTCACTGTCAATGATTGACCTGGCGATTTTGGTTTCACCTATAGTGACTTGACCACGAGCAGTCATGACCGCGGCACGTGCCGAGTTACCCGTACCACAAGGCGAGCGATCAATACGACCAGGTGGAAGAATAGTAGCGCCTTTCATCGCACCATCATCGTCAAAGCCAGTAAACATGGTGTATGAAATACCTTCCAAACCAGGTAAGGCTGGATGACGAATATCGAGCTGCTGATTCACAGCCCGTTGTATGCGACTGCCTATGTCGACTAATTTTCGAGCATTTTTTGGCGATATTGCTAAATCAAATTGGGTCGGGTCGACCAAAGCATAAAAGATGCCACCAAAAGCAATATCAACAGTGATCCTGCCGAGTCCTTCGACTTCGACAACCGCATCGAGCTTATCGACATAACAAGGCGTCATCGATAGAGTAACTCTCTCACATTTGCCGTCATGGCAGGTGGCTCGTGCTTTAACCAATCCTGCTGGAGTTTCAATCGTGATCGTTGTTTCTGGCTCTTTCATCTCGATCATACCCGTCTCAAGCATTACCGTTACCAGACAAATACAATTTGAGCCTGACATCGCATGCGCTTTATCACCTTGCAATATAACAAAGCCAATGTCGGCGTCAGGATGCGTTGGAGGGAATATAAGGTTGGTAGACATTTGTGCGTAGCCGCGCGGTTCAAATACGAGGAAACGGCGTAAACTATCATCAACCTGGTTAATGTAATTCATCTTGTCCAGCATAGTCTTGCCGGGGATGTCGATTACGCCACCCGTGACGATGCGTCCAACTTCACCCTCGGCATGGGCTTCGACCATTGTGATGGTTTTTTTCCAGCGCATCTGATTAGGTCCTCTTGATCACCAATATTGAACTTTGCTTGCCTTAAAAGGGACGTTGCAAAGGAAATGCTTTTATTCAATACCTAAATTAAATGAGAGCAGATGCCACTATCGTTATTAAAAATATTGGCACCTGTTTTATTCAAGCTATCGAGTAAAACTATTGGTCTGAAATATCGGCACTAATATCAATCCAGATCGTTTTCACTTCTGTGTATTGATCATGTGCCATCAGAGAATTATCACGCCCGCCAAACCCCGACAGTTTATAGCCACCAAATGGGGTTGTAATGTCACCTTCAGCATAGCAGTTTACGCTCACAGTCCCCGCTTGCAGAGCGCGGCCATATTTATGCGCTTTGGTTACATTAGATGTGAATAACGATGCCTGTAAGCCATAACAGGTTTCATTGGCCAGCTTGATCGCAGCTGCATCACTATCGACTACCATCATAGCAAAAACAGGACCAAAGATTTCTTCTTGAGCAATGGTCATATCGGCAGTGACATTGGCGAATAATGTTGGTTCGATGAATAAGCCGTTTCCTGCTTTAATCGCATTGCCACCATGGATCAGCTTGCCGCCTTCTTTTTTAGCTGAATCGATATAGCCCAAAATTTTATCGTATTGTTCACGCGAAATAATGGCACCCAACTGATTAGCGGGATCCATAGGGTCGCCTGTTTTCCAATCGGCAAGTTTAACCGTCACAAGTTGCAGTAATTCTTCGCTGACATCTTTGTGCACGATGAGCCGTGAGTTCGCGGTACAGTTTTGTCCCATATTCCATAATGCAGCGTAAACAACATGTTCGGCAACACTCTCCAGGTTATCTGCGTCAGACAAGACAACCGCTGGATTTTTGCCGCCGCATTCCAACACAATTTTTTTCATGTTACTGAGTGCAGAAAATTGAAGAAAGAGGCGGCCTACCTCGGTCGACCCAGTGAAAGAAATGGCATCGATGCCATTGTGACGTCCCATCGGTTCCCCGACATCAGGACCCATACCTGGCAGTATATTCAGTACGCCAGCCGGTATACCTGCTTGATTGGCAAGCTCACCAATGTAAAGTGCCGTCATTGATGTTTGCTCAGCCGGTTTAACAATGAGGCTGTTGCCACCAGCCAGAGCAGGGCCCATCTTCCAGGCTAACATCATCAGTGGGAAGTTCCATGGTAAAACACAACCAACAACACCTAGTGGTTCACGCACTATAAGTCCGATACCCTCTTCATTCGAAGGTGACATCTGATCATATAGTTTGTCGGTTGCTTCAGCATGCCAACGAATAGTGCTAATGGTTTCAGGCAGGTCGGTTAATTGGCACTCACTGATTGGCTTACCACTTTCCAAGCTTTCGAGCACTGCCAGTTCGTTCTGGTTGTCTTCAATGAGCTGCGCTAGTTTTAATAATACAGCCTTTCTTTCGCTAGGATGTTTGCGTGACCATTCGCCACCATCAAAGGCTTTTCGCGCAACGTCGACTGCATAATCAACATCGCTTGCATCACAAGCAGATACATTTGCCAGCATTTCACCTGTCGCTGGATTTATGGTCTCTAGCGTTTTTCCAGTTTTTGATGGTTGATACTGACCGTCGATAAATGCTTTTACGGGGAAGGTGAGGTCAGCGGCAATAGCCGCATACTGATCTTTACTAAGTAATGTTGTCATGACGTGCCGCCTTTAAGCTTTTAGCAGTGAGTGAAGCACGTCACGTGCCTCGGTTATAGTGGCCGCAACTTGCTGTTGCATTGCGCTATCCAATGCCTGCATGGGTGGACGGACAATACCACAAGGACGGCCCTGTAATCGACAGCCTTCTTTAATGCTCTGAACGAACTTTCCACTCTGTTCAAGCGTACTCATGGTCGGCATAAGGGCTGCCATCAACGCACGGCCTAGTGCGAAATTGCCGTTGGCCACAGTGTCCATTAGTTTGACACATTCGGCGGGGAAAAAATTACCGGTAGCACAAACCCAGGCTTTAGATCCCCAGGCTGCAAACTCTAGTACTTGCTCTTCGCCACCAACTACCAGCTGGATATTATGGAAGTTACGAGTCAGATAAGGTATTCGGGTATAGTCACCGCTTGATTCTTTAATCGCACAGACCAGTGGGTTTTTAGAAACTGCAGTCAGAAACTCTTCACCCATTTCGACGCCGGTTCTGCCAGGATAATTATAAAGCATGATAGGTAAACCGGTTGCATCAGCAATTTTTAAAACATGAACTGCGAGTTCACTTTCAGACGGTAATGAGTAAGGTGGTGCTGCTACTAATAAGGCATCCGCACCGGCATCACGTGCTGCAGCACTGATAGATAAACATTCGCTTACCAAAATGTCGTTGACACCAGCCATGAATGTTACGCGCTTATTGATGCGCTCTGCCGCGAACTTAAACTGTTGAATGCGCTCCTCTTTAGTCATCGCGTAGAATTCACCCGTAGAACCGCCAACAATGATGCCGGCAACACCATTGGCAATTTGCCATTCGATAACATCCGCATAGCCATCCCAATCGATAGAACCATCTTCATGAAACGGTGTAATAATAGGTGTATAGATTCCTTCAAATTTCATTTTATATCTCGGATCAGTCTAGATTTGGTTAATATCCGCAGCTCAATAGTGCCGACAAATTGTATACACGAATAATACTAACCAAAAGCTATGTTGAATTCAACTTGAATAAATGGAATGATAACGACCTGAAATCATTCAAATATAAAAATGACAGTTAAATCTATTCTTAAAAAAACGCAGAACGGAACACAAAAGATGGCCAAAGGATTCGGTGCAGTTGCTATTTACGAGACGCTACGAGATGAAATTCTTTCCCTGATCCTGGAACCTAGCGAATTAGTCGATGAGTCGAGTTTGGCAAAGCGCTTTGGTGTATCACGGTCACCTGTGCGCGAAGCAATGGTGCGGCTTGTTTCTGAATCACTGTTACAAACATTGCCCAATAAAGGAACGATTGTTGCCCCCCTGAGGATAGAGGAATTTCCACAATATGTTGATGCACTCGATATTGTGCAAAGAGCAGTGACTCGATTAGCGGCCAAATTTAGAAATAATAATGATCTTAAGCGCATTCGTGCAGAGCAGTTAAAGTTCGCTCAATTCGTCCAGCAGGGAGATGCTCTGGGAATGATTCTATGCAATCGCGAATTCCATATTGCTATCGCACACGCTGGCAAAAATCGTTATCTTGAGCATATTTACAGTCGCTTACTTGATGATGGACGACGATCACTCAGACTGTACTTCAAATCCTATAACGACACATTGCCAGCAGAGTTGTGTGATGCACACGATATATTGATTGATGCCATTGAGGCTCAGGATGTCGACCTGGCAGAGCGCCTTGCTGGCGAACATACTTTAGAAATGCAACAGCGATTTCTAGACTACCTGGGGTCACGGAATACAAGCGATTTCAGTGTTTCGCTTTAGCAAAACACAAATAGCGTCTTATTTTTAGATTGGCCTCGCTCAACAATTATAAGTTATCGTCGATGTGTTCTTTAGCGTCTATCAAAGCATTCTGAACTATTAAGCGTTAGAACACGTTTATACAATTAAATGGATGCTTAGTCAGCGTGTTAAATACCCTGTACTATATGGGTGCATACTATGGTGTATATTTTTGAAATTTGTTTTTGTCGACAAAGTGTGTTCAAATATTTAGCATGCACGAAGCACCTTATTAGGCGTTTATTTGTGCTACAAATTCACTGAGGAGAGAAGTTTACATGAATTCATTATCTAAATTATTTATACCGTTAACTACGGCAGTCATACTGCTGGGTAGTGTCAGCAACGCATCGGCTGACAAGCTCGATGACGTCATTGACGAAGGCGTATTGCGTTGTGGTGTCGTGCTCGACTTCCCGCCTATTGGTTATCGTGATGCCAATAACAATCCCGCCGGATTTGACGTTGAATACTGCAAAGACCTTGCGAAGGCATTAGAAGTCAAATTCGAAATATTACCTGTCACTTGGGCTGAACGCTTGCCATCTATTGTTGGTAATCGTGCGGACGTCGTTTTTGGTGGTACCTCTGATTCACTGGCTCGCGCCAAAACCGTTGGTTTTTCTATACCTTATGCTATTTATTATGCTCAAGCTGTTGTGAACAAGGATAGTGGTATTAAAACGGTCGAAGACATGCGCAACAAGAAAGTAGCGGCAGCGATTGGAACGGTACCTGAGCAAGAATGGCTGAAAATCGCCAAAAAATGGGGTGTTGAAGCAAACTATCAAGGATATCAGTCTGAGAATCAAGTTTTCCTCGCTGTATCACAGGGTAAGGCCGATGTTGGTATTACAACTAATACCGCTGTGTTACCTATAGTTCAGCAATATGAGACTATTTTGGCTGGTCCACGCATGCCTTGGGGCACAGATTACACGTCAGTTGTTGGTCCTCGTCTTGACGTGACGTGGTTAAACTATTTGAACCTTTTCGTTACTCATCAGGTACGTTCTGGTCGTTATGCTGAGCTCTGGGATCAGTATGTTGGTGGCGAAGCACCTGAACTCCGTATTCCTGGCGTTCTTTACTAAGTAGATGTAATAACATAAAAGGCCGGCTTGTTAGTCGGCCTTTTATGGTTAAGTGAGATAGCCATATGAATTATAATTTTCATTGGAGGCCGGTCTTCAAGGCGCTGCCTGAATTATTACAATCTGCAGTGTTAACGCTTGAGGTTGCCGCAATTTCAATGGTGCTCGGTATAACCATTGGACTGGGATTATCCCTGATCAGAATTCATATGACCGGCCCGTTACGCTGGTTCGCTACTAGTTGGGTTGAGTTAGCGCGAAACACGCCGGCACTCTTCCAGCTATTCTTTTTTGGATTTGGTTTAGGGGCTTTTGGGATTCACTTCAGCCCCTATTTTATCGTTCTGGTTGCACTCACCTTCAACAATGCCGGCTACTTGGCTGAGAATTTTCGTGGTGGTTTTAACGCAATACCCGACACCCAATTGAGAGCATCAAGAAGCTTAGGAATGACTGCTTTTCAAGCTTACATTCGAATCATTATTCCCCAAGTTTTGCGGGTTGTTTATCATCCGATGACCAATCAAATGGTTTGGGCAGTGCTGATGTCGTCGCTAGGCATGTTGGTGGGATTTCGTGAATTATCGGGTGAGACTCAATTTTATGCCTCAAAAACCTTTCGGATTTTTGAGTATTTTGCTGTTACTGCCGTCATCTATTACATTATCGTGAGAATTATTTTAGGGATTTCACGATTACTCGCTTCACGCCTGTTTAGATACTAATGGAGCACTAACGTATGCAGCCGTCAGAAACATTCTTTTCAGGGTTCACGCCAAACGACCTACTCTTTATGGGTGAAGCTGCGTTACGTTCGCTGTGGATTTCAGCCCTAGCCATTAGTATCGGCACCGTTCTGGGCATAGCCATGGGATGGCTGCTCAGTGTCACCAAAAATATTGGCGCTTATACCTTAGGACCAATACTGGATATATTCCGCTCGGTGCCGCTGATAATTCAACTTGTATTATTCTTCAACTTTGTACCGTTACTCGGTATTCGGCTTGATCCTTTTGGTGCTGGGCTGATTATATTATCTGTTTATACAGCCGCTAACGTCGCTTATGTGGCCCGTGGTGGTATCGAGGCTGTTGGGTTACCTATGCGAAGAGCGGCGCGTAGCCTTGGTATGACCTACTGGCAGGATATGGTTTACGTTGTTTGGCCTATTGGCCTACGAGCGGTTTTCCCTGCTTGGGTCGGTGTTGCACTAGGAGTAATGAAAGATAGTGCGCTTGTTTCAGTGCTTGGTTATGTCGAATTACTAAAAGCGTCACAAATCTTAATGACTCGCACACAGGAAATAATCCTAATTCTGGCCATTGCGGGTGCGTTTTACTTTGCACTCTCTTATCCCATATCACTCTATGCTTCTCGTTTAGAAGCGAGGTGGAAAAAATGATTGAAATTCGTGGACTGCACAAAAATTTTGGTGACCTTCATGTATTGAAAGGCATTGATCTGAAAGTGCCTAAGGGAGAAGTCCTTAGCGTCATCGGCGCATCAGGGTCAGGCAAGTCAACGCTGCTGTATTGTATTAATGGTTTAGAGCTCATTCAACAAGGTACTATTCATGTCGATGGTATTGACATACATGCTAAAGATACTGACATCAATGTGGTACGACAAAACCTCGGCATGGTGTTCCAGCAGTGGAACAGTTTTCCGCATTTAACGGTTCTTGAAAATGTGGCCTTATCACCAAAAATTGTGCGCAAAATGTCGCAACAAGAAGCCAATCATATTGCTGAAAAGCAATTACGCCATGTTGGTCTCGGTGACAAATTAAGCAGTTTTCCATCTGCCTTATCTGGGGGACAACAACAACGTCTAGCGATTGCTCGTGCGTTAGCGATGGAACCCAGTTATATGTTATTTGACGAAGCCACTTCCGCACTAGATCCCGAGCTGGTGGGCGAAGTCCTCGATACGATGCGTTTACTCGCCAAAGAAGGCATGACGATGATATGTGTGACTCACGAAATGGGTTTTGCTCGAGAAGTATCTGATCGAGTGGCTTTCTTCCATGAAGGCGTGATTGATGAAATCGAATCGGCAGAAGAATTTTTTACCCATCCAAAATCTGAACACCTACAAAAATTCTTATCCAAAGTTAAATAAGCAGAGAAGAC
>OOFU01000027.1_pt1 | contig 19009 bp, 19 predicted proteins | sample 1670361 | NCBI WGS metagenome assembly OOFU01 (sample SAMEA98145418, study PRJEB22522) | marine metagenome | biome: marine biome; feature: marine water body; material: sea ice | place: Arctic Ocean | collected 14-Sep-2015 | depth 1.3 m
GTTATGCATCAGTGGAAATGTCACCCCACGACGTATTATAGCCAATTGTCTTCTAGTATCTTATCGCTATTGGCAGGCAAGGAAATCACGCTGCCATCTTCACCTAATGTAATAGGACCTTGGTAAGCATCGTCTGTGCCTTTAAGGAATAGCGCCTCCATTCCTGGAGCAGGTAGAGCAGGGACAATATGGTAATACATTAAGTGTCGGGCGTTAGCGGCTGCTGCGACTTGGGCCGCTTCGATAGGCGAGGTGTGATAGTCCGGAATATCAAACATCACTTTTGCTAATATTGGCATTTTTTTATTTGCTGCTGTCACTTGGATTAGGTTGATTAATTCATTCGATAAAGCTTCGTGTACTAATAAATCGACATTTTTAGCTGCCATTTCGACATTTTTTGACTTGCTAGTATCGCCACTGATTACTGCCGTACGTCCCTTGTATTCAAAGTGATATCCAACAGCGGGGTGAATGGGTTTATGATCCACTAAGAATGCTTTTACGGTTAGCCCATTTTGCTTAAAGACTGTCAGCATGACGCCTTGTTTGGGTGCAGCAAATTCTGTTGCGATTAAGCCTGCTCCAGATTTTGGTGCAACTAGGTCTGTATGGTGATCATGACGATATTGTGTATCTGCAGCATATGCTAGATTAAATCCATCGACCACTTTTTTGGTACCTTCAGGGCCTATGACAGGTAGTGGTGATGTGTTTGCCGCGTTGACCCAGCGCATCATCCCCAGCTTGCCTAAACTATCAATATGATCTGAATGAAAATGGGTTAATAACTGGGCGCTAATGTTCCCCACAGGGATTTGCATATCTAGTAGGTTGGTGGTGCTGCCAGAACCTGCATCTATCGTAACCAGAGTATTACCTGCAATGATCAATACACAAGGGCCTGAACGAATAGGATCGGGTAGGGGGCTGCCAGCACCACATAAAACAACATGTAAACCATCTTCAAGTGTTGAAATTGGGTTCGTGCCCAAGCGTTGCTCAACTGCCACTTCTGCAATTTTGTACCCAATGTCTGAAGGACTACAAGCGTTTATTATGATGACAAAAAAGAGTGCGATTGCGGGCTTAACCAATTTCATGATGGGTGTTTCCTGTATTAACTAATTTAACTAATTTAGCTAATTTAATATAAAATGTATTAGCATTAAGCATGACACTTTTAACGAAAATCAATCAAGATACCACTAAGGCGCAAGCAGAAAGTCGTTGTTGAGCATAGCCAGCATGAAAGCTGTGTAATAATCCATTTCACAGCCTATTATTCGAACTTAATGACCAAACAGTTTACTTGGTGTTGTATTATATTTTGGGACTTTTGGGCGTCATAGTGCTGATCAAGTCTAAGATTAATCCAAGTAAGACTGCTGATTAACGTATTGAGAGCTGCGAAGGTTATGTCATCGTCGATGATAGATTTTGGCAAGATTGTTTGTAACGACGCTCGCTCTAACTCAAAGATCCGGTTATATACTGAATTCAGATATTCCGATCGAAAACGTAGCAAACTCAGGCTTACTCTCACTGGAAATATTACTTCGTAGATTTCGCAGCGATTTTGTAGCAGCTCATTTAATTGTTTACGCCAAGTTGTGGTTTTATATGGCTTGAGATATATGGGAAGCACTCGATTTTCTACATCTGAAGCGATTTCGCGAGTCAAGCTATTCATATCATCAATATTTCGAAAAACAGTACGTATACTTAATTGAGTTTTCTCTGCAATATCCGTGGCAAGGGGGGAATAGTTACCCGAATAAATAAGGTCATGTATAGCTGCTTTAATCATTTCTCTACTACGAATGCTGCGCAGACGGCGGCCATCACTTTTAGTGTCATTATTAACACGTGATGCATTGTTCATAAAACTCAACTCCAAGTAACGAATTAAAACTCACGTTTTGTTAAGGAAGGGCAGGTAAAATTTGGGATACCGTACCATGCATGTATTGGCATGTTGAATGTCGATATATATTATATTTAGACATATGATACATCGATTTTTTTAATTAAGAAATCTAGCATAGTGTTACAAGTATTAAATAATTTGTTGTTCTTCATGCAAATAGTCGAAGCCATACTAGTCACAACTTGAACCTACGGGGTCACCTATTAATTAGGTTTTTTTAAATGAAACATTAGACGAGGGTAGGTCAAAAGTATTAGCCGCACGACGTTAGCTTTGCCGACTGTATGCTGCAGGTTGCTTGGCTGTTAATTTGCCCGGGATTTATACAGATGCATTAAAGTTTAGTTACCCATGACACTTAACTGATTTTCGAGTTATCGATATGACCTGTCAATTTTATAAAATAAGTGTTGAGTCAGTTTTTTGGACTACCGATAACGTCAATAAACAAATGACTTAACTTCTTAACTTCCTTAACTTAACTTTCTTGACTTGACTCCTTTGTGTTTTTCCACAAACACATATCATACAACGAGTCATATATAGGCAATTTGAAAGCATTGCGCAGTGCCTATATATTGTAATTGAAGAGTCTGCTCTAAGTTCGGGTAAAGGCAACTTGTTGCTTGGAGCAGCGGCGGCTTTTAGGCACAGAGGCGGCGGCTGTTTTTATAACAACTGCAGAAGGTGTTGAACCATAATTCAGTATTAAACGTAGTGAATTTAGGTTAAATCATTACACTAAAATACACATTTATTTATGAAAAAGTCGACTAATTTAATTGCTTCGTTTACGTTGTTTTCTGTTATTACGCTCGTTATTTATATTGCGTTTAAGCTTGTCGCTGCCGGTTATTATATCACAGCATTGGTGCCTATTAGTTTGTTGTTAGTTGCCTTAACCATAGGCATTTGGCACATTGCTAAACAAGATTAAAACTTATTCTTAATTCTTAATTCTTAATTTTTGGTTTTTTATATTTTGTCCTTTATACAAGTGTATAAATCGATTAGGCCGATGTTATTAATTTTTCTAGGTCCTTCCGCTGATTTTTTTCGGTGACTATAAAATAATCTATTGTTTTATTACTTATGTACTGCGTTCTCTTAAAGGTAAAGAACGCTTAACAACATGGGCCTCAGCACACCGGTTATACAATAAAAGCAATCCTTAGTTCTGTCATTAGAAATCAAGTATGTTGTTTATTATCTTTATACTTAATTGCATATGGTGATTACTTTCGATATGTGATTTTACCTCCCACTACTGTCATTATGTTTTTTGATGTTAAAATGTCAGCCTCTGGAATAGTAAGCCAATCACTGTCAAGTATTGTGAAGTCGGCATATTTACCCACTTCTATAGACCCACGAATATCCTCTTGGAATGCTCCATAAGCGGGCCATATTGTAAACATTTTTAGAGCTGTTTCACGCGATACAATAAGCTCTGGATGCCATCCCTCGCCTGATGTTCCATCAAGTCTTTTTCGCGTCACCGCCGCATAAAATTCAATCCGTGGGTCGCCCAGTTCTACTGGCGCATCAGAACCTCCCAATATCATCAATCCACGATCAATCAATTGCTGCCATGGGTAGGCATAATTCAGACGCTTACTGCCAAGTCTATCGGGTGCAAAGTTAAGGTCTCCAATTCCGTGACTTGGTTGCATGGACACAAGAATACCCAAGCTAACTAAGCGCTTTTGGTCTTGGGGGGTAATCACTTGCGCGTGTTCGAGTCTCCACCTTGGTTCAGCCACCGCCCATTCGGATTTTGGTACAGCTTTGAACGCTTCTTCGTACCAATCCAAAAGTGTACGAACGGCTCTGTCTCCAATTACATGGGTTTCGACTTGAATACCTTTACGCAGCGCTGCACGTAGAATGGGGTCAAGTGCTTGTTTGGTGGTGCGGTTCATAAACCCCTTATGGTCGGCATCCGCATAATTTTCAAGCAATGCAGCCCCCCGCGAACCAAGTGTGCCATCGATGTACACTTTGAGACCGCGTAAATCGAACATGTTATCAGCTGTTGTTTCGCGGCCGCGCTTAAGCATTGTTGACGCTTCCATAACATTTGCTGCTGCATAAATACGAGTAGACATATTTCCTTCTGCGTGAATTTCCTTGACGATTTCAACATTAACATAAGGCATTCCAGCATCTTGTGTATTGGTCCAACCTACCTTTGCATTTTCATACATACCCTGCACAAGGCTATCTTTTATATATTCGCGTGTTTTTGGTGGGATGATATCTCGGAAAATATTCATCGCGGTAGCCAGTATGTAGCCGTTTGGTGTGCCGTTTATATCACGCTCAAATTTTCCACCCACTGGATCAGGAGAGTTTTTGGTTATGCCAGCAAGTTCTAGTGCCTTTGAGTTAACAAGAGCAGAAACGCCGTCAGCGCGAGGCATGAAAAGTGGTTTGTCTGTGGTAAATGGATCAACGTCATATCTCGTGAGAAACCTTTTTTCGTCGGTCCATTCTCGTTCAATCCATCCACGGCCTTGCACCCATTTACCCGCGGGAACTTTTACTGCGAATGCTTCGATAGCATCAACGGTTTCTTTGAGTGTCGAAATACCAAACAGGCTTAATGTTTTTGGACGCTGCCCAACCCCTTCAACATGTTGGTGACTATCGGTAAAACCTGCATAAACAAATTTTCCGGCCATATCCATTATTTGTGCATCACCACACATATATTTGCTAGCTTCGGCGTTTGAACCTACAAATATAATTTTATCCCCAAGCACTGCTGTCGCTTCTGCAGTCCACTGCGCATCATTTGCTGTATAAATTTTTGTATTGTGAAGCACCCTATCTGCAACAAGACATTCTTTTAATGTTTCTGCAGTAGGCCCGTCATTTTTGCTGCATGACATCAACATCAAACTTAGGCCTAGGGCGTTTATTATTTTAAATTTATTTTTTAGATTCAAATTTTCCTCCCAGCAAAATATTTTAAAGCTCAATAGTCGTATAGTAGAAACTGAGTCAGAATATACATCCTAAACTATACTGCTTAATTTTAGTTTATCGGACAATTAGTTATGGTTAAATTGTCACGATCACGAGACCTGTATGCCATAGCACGTTATAAATAAAGATCCTTATCATCAGATATGTCAGTTACCAAGCAGCACAATAAAATAGTAAAGTAATGTGTTAATAAAAAGCACTGTTTATTTTTAGGAACCGCAAATTATGTATGCAAAGTTCGATCAAACGAAAGCTCCTTTAATCATTATTGAATTTACTGGTGAAAAAGCTAATGCGCAGAGTTTTGCACATTATCTCAGGAGCTTAGAAGAAAATTATGCACGTGAAGAACAAATTGCACTGGTATTTGATGCGCGTAAAGCACTGGACTTAAACCCACTTTATCAAATGAAACAAGCACATTGGTTACGGAAAAATAAAGCGTTAATTGAACGCTACTGCCAAGGTGTAGCCTACGTAGTTCCTAATAGTTTTTTAAGAACGATGCTTGGCTTAGTGTTTAAAATTCAGCCCAACCCTGTGCCTTTTAAAGTTTTCGAAAATTTAGATGCTGGTTTAGTTTGGGCCGAATTGCAACTCGAGGTTCAGTAAAAGATGACTATTTGCATCAGTGTTATGAATGGTGTTGTGAATAGTTAAAAAAGCGGATGTCGATGGAAACAGTGTTATCGATTTCCCCGTTGAAAAACCGATGTTTTTTAATGGTTTTGGCACCGTTTTTACTTTCTCTACATAATAATGCCGTATCAAGATGCGATTCATAACACAAAAATAAGTCGAGGCTGATGTGTCATTTTTTCAATAGTTAAAAATACAACATAAGCAAATAAGGTTCACCAATGGGATCAAAATCGACAGATTTAATCGCATGGTAATGTTAAAAAAACTAACTGTCGGTGCTATTTATTTTTCGTAACTTTAGAGTTGGCCTAATCCAAGACGCATACTAGTCTGTCCGCATTAAAGGCCATTCCACTGGGGCTGACACTTGGTTCATGAATTAGAGATGAATCTTTTGGGTTAATATTGCCACTTTTTATGACAACGTGAGTGAGGTAATCAAGCGTTGAAAAGGGCTATTGGGGTAATATGTTTAGGGCTTTGTAAAACATGTTGTAGAAGCAACACTCATGGCCAACACCTAGACTTCGTTTACGTACGTAAAAGTTACGACGATGATGAGAAGTTAAGTTAAATTAAGTGTGAATAAGGTTACTCAAGCGATTGGGGTAGACAAGTATGACATTGTACTCACCCGAAATGCGACTGAAGTTATACACAAATTGATCAGGCAATATAATGATCTGGGCGCAAGCAACGCAACATAATTTCATTATGTAGATGCGTATTTGAAAACATAAAAAATGAAAAATGAAAAATAAACAAACAAACATAGAAACATAGAAACAACTCCTAGCTAATATGATGATTCGAAGGAAGCCGTAAGATGAAAAACTTAAGTGGTAAAGTTGTAGCTTTAACAGGTGCCGCTTCAGGCATCGGTCGTTGTTTAGCGATTCAATTATCAGGCTTAGGCTGCCATCTTGCACTTGCAGATGTTGATGAGAAAGGCCTACAAGAAACAATTACGATGCTAGCAAGCACTACAAAAGTGAGTTCGCATATTGTTGACGTTGCTGATAAAGATCGGGTTTATGTCTGGGCCGACGAAGTGGTGGCTGAGCATGGACACGTTGACGTTGTTATTAATAATGCAGGTGTTGTATCTTCTGCCCGCTTAGATGAAATCTCATACGAGGATTTTGATTGGGTATTTAATATAGTATTTTACGGTGTGTTGTACAGTACTAAGGCTTTTCTTCCTTATTTAAAACAACGCCAAGAAGCAAATATTGTGAACATTTCAAGCGTAAATGGTTTTTTCCCTTTTCCAAAAAATGGACCCTATAACGCCGCTAAACATGCCGTTAAAGCATTAAATCAGACTTTGATACAAGAACTACGTCACACCAGTGTGAGGGTTACTTCAGTTCACCCCGGAGGTATTAAAACTAATATCGTTCGCAATGCTCGTTTTGCACAGGGCGAAGATGATAAACGTGTTTTGGTTAAAGAGTTCGATAAGATAGCGGGCACTAGCCCTGAAAAAGCAGCTCGGATTATTATTGGTGGTCTACAGAAAAATCGCAAACGGCAATTAGTCGGTAAAGATGCTGTTGTTTTTGATTTGTTGGTTAGATTGTTTCCACAGGGTTTTTCTGATTTAGTTGGTAAGATCTTTGAATTAAAAGAAAAAGAAAAAGAAAAATAAAACTGTTTTTCACAAACAAAAATGCAGCTTTGAGCATCGGCTTGTCTAAGACAAAGGGCCAAAGACGATGAGTCTAAGTGCAAAATACATCAACGTAATTTTACGTGCGATGGTCTGTTTTTCTTTAGGACTGTGTAAAACATTATTGGCTGAGGGGATGACTTGCTAATATTCATAAATATCTTAAGTGGCCTGAAGAATGTTTATAAGTGTTACGATCGTCGCTGACAATGCAACCGAATTCCAAAAAACGGGTTCGATGACGATGATGAGTTAAGGGGATATAATGGCTAAGAAATTTTATGCAGTACTTAAAGGTCATAAGGTCGGTATATTTACGACATGGGCCGCCTGTCAGGCATCGACAAAAGGCTATTCTGGCGCTGCATTCAAATCGTTCACTACTGAAGAAGAGGCTGATGCATACCTTGGGAACACCGCAAGAGTAACTGAAACGTTAGCCACGAAGTCTACACAAGCGCCACCCGCTTCGAATACCCATGACGGATTAACGGTGGTACTGGCTTATAAAATCCCCGTGCAAATATATACTGACGGCGCTTGTGACCCTAACCCAGGCGCGACTGGTTCTGGCCTTGTGGTATATGAACATGGAAAGTTAACCACCTTAAAGTACGGCTACCACTCACCTAGTGGTACAAATAATACTGCTGAATTAATCGCATTAAGGGAGGCTATAAAGTTAGCCCATTATTACATCGAAAAGGGTCAGCCAGTGGAAATCTTAAGTGACTCGGATTATTCCCTCAAGGCCGTCTTTGTTTGGTCCGAGGGTTGGAAGAAAAAGAATTGGACCAAAAGTGGTAGCGCTCCAATCCAAAACCTTGAGTTGATCAAAGAGTGTTATGCCTTAAGTCGTTCCTTAATCGGAAAAGTACAAATGACACATGTCAGGGCTCATTTAGGTACAGAGGGCAACGAACTAGCCGATCGCTTATCTGTTCAAGCCCAATTGCAACAGGTTACAAGTTGGGTGGATTACACTGATGAAACCAATCCTGAGAAAATACTCACACTGCGCCGTGGTTAGAGGGATTAACAATACCGCCATGTTAGTTAAATCTTACTCATCGACCTCCATAATTTTTGTTGAGTTTAACTTTGTTACTCTGCCATTAGAGCTTTGACTCCCTTTTAAAATTATTAAGTTAAATGAACGAAAACAAGCATGATATTATTGCGTTTGATCACGACTCCATTAACGAGAGATATACGTAGTAATGCTCATCTTTTTTGTTTGTATCACCATTTTGATCCTCGGTTATAAATTTTATAGCCCATTTGTTGAAAAACAAGCTGGGATTGACTCAACTATTGCTACCCCGCAAAGTCGTTTTGGTGAGGGCGTAGATTATGTGCCTATTCATCCTGTTCGTGCTTTTTTAATTCAATTTCTAAATATTGCCGGTGTGGGACCCATTTTTGGGCCTATACTTGGCGCGATATATGGGCCAGTGGCATTGGTTGGGATTGTGATAGGCAATGTATTAGGCGGTGCGGTTCACGATTATTTTTCAGGTGTGATGAGCATTAAAGAGGACGGTAAAAGTCTGCCCGAAATAGCCGGTCATTATTACAACATCGTATTTAAAGGTGTGATGTTACTTTTTACCGCAATGCTGCTGTTTTTTGTTGGTGTGGTGTTTATCATGAGTCCAGCAGGTTTATTAAGTAACCTAGACGTATTCCAAGATACATTCTTGGCAAATAATACGTTTTGGGTGCTGTTGATCTTGGGTTACTATTTTTTAGCCACCTTGTTACCTATCGATAAAATTATCACTAAGTTCTACCCTATTTTTGGCTTACTGATGATAGTGATGACATCAATGATCGCTATTGCGCTATTAATTGATGCGCCGCAACTACCGATTGCAGTTGACCTCTTCGCTTACTTCACCACAGATCATGCTCACGATTTTTTAGCCCCAAATCCAGATGGATTACCTATTTGGCCGTTATTGTTTATTACTATTACCTGTGGTGCTATTAGTGGTTTCCATTCCACGCAGGCACCAATTATTGCCCGCTGCCTGACCAATGAAAAATACGTTCGTCCCGTTTATTACGGAGCGATGGTGTGTGAAGGTGCTGTTGCTTGTGTTTGGGCATTAGCTGGTATTGCTGCTTTCCCTGAGGGATACGCAGGTCTTAAAGATATGCTAAATATTGGTGGCCCAGGTTTGGTCGTCAATCACATAGCCGGCAGCTACTTGGGGGTGTTTGGCGGAATTGTGGCGATTATTGCTGTCGCTGTATTTCCGATTACATCCGGAGATACTGCGTTTCGCTCACTGCGTTTGACTATCGTCGATGCATTCAACATTCCGCAAAGTATTCGAAATCGTTTGTTACTTGCCGTGCCCATTTTGACCATCGCGTATTTCATGACCAAGCTTGATTTTACTGTGATTTGGCGTTACTTCGCGTTTTCTAACATGCTGTTATCAACAAGTGTATTGTGGCTTGCCACCAAATATTTATTTGACCGTGGTACGTTTCATTGGATTGCCAGTATTCCTGCTGTGTTAACCACAGGTGTCAGCGTTTCTTACATTATGACAGCGGCAATTGGCTTTAATTTGACTGCTGATTTAGGGCGCCCCATTGGGGTCGTTGTGGTGGTTATTGGTTTAGTATTGTTGGTGTTTATAGATAAAAAACATAAATCTGAAGCGGCTTAGTTTTTAATTTAAACATGTTTGCAATCACCGCCACTGGGGCGGTTGTAGACTTTTTTTAAATTAAACTCATTTTTATTAACTTTGATTTTATTAACTTTGATTTTATAAACATTCGTTTTGTAACATCGCTTAAATAAAACCTTTGGGCCGAGTCATTTGCTTATCAAAAATCCATGGAGAAAGTGAAATATCCTCAGTATCATTTCTAATATGAGTCTTCCAATATTTTACGGTGGCACTTTTCTGGGCCCTTGAGTCCCTGATTTCATTAATGCTTAGATAAGAGATAACGTTTATTGTTAAATTAGTGTTTAATGGCGATGAGTTTTAGAGCGACTACTCAAATTAAGGAACGCATTATTTCATCACTTTCCACCAAAAGAACGTATTCTAAACTCAGCTATTTGATAAAATTGAATCAGTTTCTGATGGGACTTTTTTTTCTTGGCGTTTTATTTTTTGCGGCCAAATATTTGTTACTTCAGCTCAAAATAAATATTCCCCCTGCATTGCTTGGCATAGCGGTTTTGTTTTGTGGCATGTTATTGATGAAAGGCATACCCAAGGTGATTTTTAACGCTGCCAATCCTTTGCTCGCGCACATGTCTCTATTTTTTATTCCTGCCATTATCGCCATTGTAAACTTTATAGACTTGATCGCGGCTTTTCCTTTGGCCTTATTCTTTTCCATAGTGGTATCAACATTAATTAGTTTGGCTATTACTGGCTGGATCAGTCAGCGATTAATGAATAAGTTGAATGTTACACATGTAAACGGTGATAAACCGTCAAGCAAAGGAAATTGATATAGTGACCCTACTAAACGATATAAATTGGCTGGCGAGTCTTTTGTGGTTGATTATTACTGTCATAGTATATTTTGGCGCATTGCGTCTTTATAAAATAACAATACCTTTATGGTTTATACATCCCGCTTTTCATCCGCTTATCGTCAGTACATTGATCATTATATTGTTGCAATCATTGACGGATACAAGCGTTTCTGAATATCAAGACCATACCAATTTGTTGACGGCTTTACTGGGCCCCGCCACTATTGCTTTGGCAGTACCGTTATATAGGCAATTCAGTATTTTGATGAAAATGAACTGGCGAGTATTGGTACCTATTACGGTTGCTGGCGTTTTATCACCAGCGTTGTCATGGACATGTCTATATTTACTTGATGCACCGCTTAACTTGCAAATGACTTTTTTAGTTAAATCTATCACCACACCACTGGCGATGGATGCGGCGGGTGCAATAGGTGGTATATCCTCATTAGTGGCTGTCTTTGTTATTATGACGGGTATTGTGGGTTCTATTTTTGGTCCGGCTTTATTTCTATTAATTGGAGTACATAATCAAGCAGCTCAAGGTACCGCTTTAGGTGCAGTATCACATGCAATAGGCACTGCGCGAGCCATTCCAATCGGCGAGCAGTGCGCAGCATTCGCCACTTTGGCCCTTTGTGTCAATGGTATAGCCACATCTTTGATATTACCCATGCTATTTGGGTAATCACCTTATAAATTGTAAATTGTTAACATTAATAGTCAGTTATGAACTAATTATTTTTAAATTTTAGAGTTAATTCATTTATCAACCACACATAATAATAGTCCACAAATAGTTCGTTTTTGCTCATTGATTCGAGTAGGTGTAACGTTTACTTCATATACTTAGCTTCATGCATTTAGTTTCGTTTATTTAGATAACAATGTTACCGAGTTATCGAAGATTTGATGAATGTCAGGCACAGCGAACGCAATCAAGTTTTTATTTTTACAAATACTAGGATTAAACCGATTAGTTCTACTGTTACTGGTATCTCTAATCATGGCGGAAGTCAGCTTGACGGTTCTCGAAGCTCATTTGTTCAACTAGCTAAAATAGCCGAGGCTTTGGGTATTGGGCGTAGACGTTTATGTCCGCTTGCTTCAGCAGAACAACATGGTGTTGAACGATCATTAGGACTTATGCGCGTCGAGATTGAACGAGACATGAAGCTAATAGGAAAAACGTCTATAAAGAATCTCACGGTTAATAACCTCACATTTAATAACCTGACATTTAATAACATCATATTTAGGTCAATATGGACTTGATAAGAGTTGCAGATTCGTTCAACGGTAAGCATTCTTTTTTAGTGTAAATAGCAGGTATTCATCGTCATCTTTGACAAAATTTGCAATGGGTATGGATAACAAAATCAACTTATTAGCTCAGCTTGGGCATGCACAGCTTTGACTAATTCTGGTGGTATGAACATAGAAGACGCTAGGCGGCTTAAGTAGTCTTGCGAGGCTGATTGTTGTTCATCAATGGCTAATAGTGAGGCTGCATATACTTCTATTGCGGTTTGTGAATTGGGCACTGCTTTCACTAGTTCTTCTAATGACATGGGTCGCCGTAGTTCGTCAAACAAGCTCGCTTTATCTTCGGTGGTTAAGTCAAAATCATCAACTTGTTGATATATTTGTTGACGCTCATTTTCATCAATATGCCCGTCTGCGTTTGCTGCCGTGATCATCGCTCGGAGTATCAGCATTTGGCCTGAGTCTTGATTTTCATCTAGTATTACCTGTTCGAATTGTTGTTGTGTCAAAGTTGTGGGTGAATAAGTGAGTGTTTGTCTGGGTGATGAGGGAATATAGCGAGACTGAAGTACTGGCACTGGGGTGATTGTGGATGAAGACCGCGATTGCAGCGTTGTTTCCTGAGATTGGTTTGGATTGTTTTGTTGTTGAGCGTTTCTTTGTGCAAAGACGCCTAGCTGATAAGCTCTTTGCAAATTGGCTCTTTGTAGAGACGTTATTCGGCCGTAGCCTTGTTGGGAATAGACTTGATATGCCTTCCAAGCGATCCCTCCAACAGCAGCTAAAGCACCAGTGTGTAGAGGGTTCCTACTTGGTTTTGGCCACACTTTACCGCTAACGGTGTCCATAACATTACCCGTAACGGTTTGACTTAATGAACGGCCCGATGAACCTCTGGCCGTTCGTGATATAAGGCCAGCTCGATTTAATCGACTAATAATATTATTCAGATTTTGCATTTACTGACTCTACAAATGGGGTATGTAGAGTTATACACGCAATAAAGATATAAAAATATTTTTAAAGACATCACTTAGACATTCTCAGAAATAATGATGACAGTCATCTACAACACACCTTCATAAAAATACATGGGTGTTATTTTGAGTGACTCTGGCTTTATTACTGATAAATGGATTGTTAAAAATATCTGCAGCACTGACATCTTTATACACTTTATATAAAACTAATCACCTGTTTAGCCAGTTTATTAGTGCTTTTTCCGAGAGATTTAATATTTCCAATAGGCTGTGTTTGAGCCAAGTTAGTTTGTGTGGCTTTCTGTAACACAGCTGTAATGACAGACACATCGCCATCGGAAACGCTGAAGGTCTCAATACATGCTGCTGATAAATGCTTAGCTTGCTAAGTAACACTGAAAATTTTTCTATTGTCATCTCATGAGCCTTTTGTTGGTTATTTTTGTCTTTTTCTTGCAGTGTCTAAACAATAACCTAACGTGAGTTGTCTCCCCTTAGTTCAGAGTATTAAGTGTAGTTTTCAAATTTATTGTTTGTAATGGTGACATCACGAAATCTTTCATTGATTTTTGCATTGACGTCGCTAGTAGTTTAAGAAATATCCGCTAATTTTGTTCTGACAGCTTCTCGCAGATCTTTTTCTACATTAAATATTTCAAGCAATTCTGGTGCAGACGCAAGTATTTCGACCAAACTAGAATTCTTGGTATTGATAGTCACGTTTTTATTTTGGATATTTGTATCATGGCATAGCGACTATTAAATCGTTTTTGCAAAGTGTTACGTTGAAATTCCAGGGCGGCTAACAAACTCGCCTTGTCTGTTTTAATTTCTTCCTGCCTATCTTCCTTCCTTCCTTCCTTCCTTCCCAGAGTCCATCAATAAAGATGCACCTAAGCAGCAATGTATAGTCTTGTATTCTTTCAGTCAGCCTCATTTTGAATGACATAGGGAACCATGTAAATGATGGATCTTATCTGCTCGTTGGATCTTATTCATCCTTCTTGTGGGGTCCAAATCTGCTGCAGATGGAGTTGGGTTTGTGATAATGTATTATAAAATCATCCGTTTAGATGTCGATAAACTAATATGCAGGTTCCTTGATAAATAATTTGCATTAACGTGAAAATAAACATGAACATGGTACTTATTGTTAACTTAATGCACTACAAAATATCCAGCAATGGGACGTATAAACTTCAATAAAATAGACCAGGGAGTTTATTTACTAAATACTTTACCGCCGATTATTTTAAATGCCGGTGTGCCTCTTATTAGGGTGTCTCTAGCGAAGGTGGTATCACAATTTGGGCAAGTGCAAGGCAACAAAGTGAAGTCTTTGGTGATCCGTTCTTTAAAGCATTTAATCAGCGAGCCTTTTCCACCTTTACGGTATTTAAATAATTGGGTTTTGCATTGTTTGCAGTAAATATCTACGGAGGACTCTGGGGCTTTTTTATTAGGCTTGGCCATTTTTTCTGCTAAGTAGATAATTTAGAATAAGTGAACATAACACAGGGTTGAGTTATTGTTGGTCGTTTAATCAAATGGCTTTGAAAATAGAGTGTTCTGAACCACTTTTCATTTGTGAACTAACAATTTTGTGATCAGTAACGTCGACTTTTTAACTTTTTGCTGGTGGTGGTAATACACACCTATTGTTTGTTCTAATTACTGTTGGTTAAAGATGTTTTTTATATCGATTCAGCTTAATTGTCAATTTTATGACTACGGGGGGATGACTCTTCCGCTGTAGGTTTAATCCGTAAAAAACTTGCAAAGCGTGGGATACCTCTTGCTGTAAGACCGTAATATTTAAAGGTGATGACTCTGTCTATCTGAGGTGGTTCGAGGCGCTGCGAGTTAGAGAAGCCGGTTCCTATTTTAAATTGTAGGCCGTTATCCAGCTCGACCAACAATGATCCCAACATTTTTTTGTATTTGCCTTTTCCAGGTATATGCCCGATGACTCTGGCCTCAGCATCCTGATGCTTTTTTAACTTAAGCAAACTTGCGCTTCTACCATCTTGATAATAAGCATCATCATGATTCAACATCAGGCCCTCTGCACCTTGCTCGACTAACTCATCCAACTTGCGCATCAGCTCATCTTTATTTGCCAACTTAAATTGAGGGATAATCTGCAAATAAGGGTTAGTAACTGTGTTTACCAAACGTTGTAATTCAGATAACCGCTGGCTAAAAGTACCTTTATGTTCAGGTAAATCAAACAACATAAATTTGATGTTTTGCCAGTCTTTAGTGGGTGTCTTGCGTAATATGATGGATGCCGTTTTAGAAAAACTGTTTCGGGCCAACCATAATTCGCCATCCATAGTCTGCTGTGGGAAATTTTTCACAAACCAAGTCGGTGCATTGATAATATTACCATTACGGGTAATAAGTTTAGAGCCATCCCAACGGCCGCGAATGCCATCCAGTTTTTCGCTGATCCAGTAGTCCTGTATCACTATGTCACTGTGGTACAAACGGGCTAATTGTTGAGGGGCAGACATTTTGGTCGTTATAGCGAGGTTTAACTCGCTGGCATCACAAAATGTAAAAGCCCTAGTCAGTAACACGATAATTAACAAACTGGAGGGAGATATAAGTGGGATCATATTCGGAGCATTCCATGCCGTTGAGTACCTCTAAGCATAGTGCAAAAATGTTCGGCCGTTGAAATTTTTGACGTCAATCAAGGAATCTTTATTCATCGGTTTTCTGATAATTGTTAACAGTTTACTCATATACCATTTAATACTTTTTAGTGATACATCTAAGTAATTAGATTGGCTTATACTTTGTAGGCTGACATTCACTTTAGTTTTCAGTAAAGAAAGTAAAAATAAAATTAAGCCCATATTTTTTTAACGTAGTCTGCTTGGATTTTGAATTGAAAGTGAAATTTATTCAGCAAATGTAACAACCTGCAAAGATTTTTTAGCCTCAGAGGGTCTCGTACGGTAACACTGGTCGAACCGCAATCAAGCTCCTGATTATTTCTAAAATGCTAGGTGAATGTGGGAGACGTTGTTCTATGCTAAGTGACTTTTAAAAAATATTTTTAAAGTAAATTTAATTTATTAAAACATGCTAACGAGCTTATTTTATTTAGTCATATCAATGCCGATAACAAGTATGCTAGGTTAAGTGAAAGGGACTTTTTAATAGCTCACGTGCTACCAAGAATGCCTATTCATAAATCTCATAATGATTAAGTGAGATGCACCAGTATTGACGCTGAGAGTAAATTTATGCAACCAGACTCTATCGACGCAGTGGTAAACGGTATTGCAGATGTAAAAGTAATAGATGATTGTGAAAGTGTAAATTATAAACTAAATAAATTATTATCAATTGTCCGCAAGCATCTCGACATGGAAGTAGCATTTATATCTAAGTTTGTTAAAAACAACCGTGTTTTTGAAGTTGTTAATAGTAAAAGTGATATGTTGCCAATAAATGTAAATGATTCCGATCCAATAGAAGAAACTTATTGTGCAAAGATAGTTAATAATGTTATCCCAAACATTATTCATAATACTAAAGAGCATGCGTTAACCAGTAAACTTTCCATTACTGATAAATTATCAATAGGTTCTTATATTGGTGTGCCAATCAAATTATCATCAGGTAAAATTTATGGTACTTTTTGCTGTTACAAACTTTCACCAGATGACACGCTAAATAAACGTGATCTGTCATTTTTAAGTGCCATTGCTGATATTGCAACTGAGCTAATTGAAAAAAATGTCGAAACAGAATCGAATCATAATGAAATTACGGAAAAAATTGTTTCGGTTTTAGAACAGGACAAAATTGATATCCACTACCAACCCATCTTCAACCTTAAAAGTAATAAAATTACAGGCTTTGAGTCGCTTTCCAGATTTGATACAACACCTTACAGATCACCCAATATTTGGTTTGGAGAAGCATCTAAAGTTCACTTGGGTGAAGAACTTGAAATGATAGCCATTAAAAGAGCAATTGAAGGTATTGGAAAATTTAAAACAGATATTTATATTGCTATCAATACGTCTCCGGAATACGTGTTAAGTGGTGCTATAGCACGTGTCTTAGAGGGAGTGGATTTGACGCGTATTGTTTTAGAAGTAACCGAATATACACCTATCCTTAACTATTCAGACTTTCGAGAAGCACTGGAACCACTGCGAAAACGGGGCATGAGACTTGCCATTGACGATGCGGGCTCTGGGTACTCTAGTTTTCAACACGTTTTGGAGCTTGAGGCTGACATAATTAAACTAGACATCTCATTGACTCAAAATATTAACTCTAATAATAGAAAATATTTATTTGCAAAAGCACTGTGTGCATTCTCCAAAGCGATAAATTGTCGTATTATAGCGGAAGGTGTAGAGACAATTGGAGAGTTGAATTGTCTTCGAGAATTAGGGGTTGATAACGTGCAAGGATACTTGCTTGGCCACCCAATGCCGATTAAAGAAGCTGTGTCATATGTCAAAATTTTTTAGTATCAAGATTACATGAACGACCGGTAACTCTCAGGGGCAGATACTGCCCTCGGAATAAAGCCTAAATCTGGTTAATGTTGATAATTAACATCAACGGTTCTTCAAATTTTGATATACCGAAAGTACGTATCATTGATATCAAAAGTAACGTCAGTAGAACCAAACGTTTAAATGCTTATCCTGATAAAAAACCATGGTTGTTTTCTTTGATTACCACTACTTATTTACATAATAAGTTAGTATTGGTTTGATGGCTTCTGCAGCAGTTTTATTTAAATTTACATCTTAACGATTGCTTTAATTGCCCTACATGGCCTTTAATTTAGCTACGCATGTCACGAGAAATTGTCCCTATCAAATGCCGAAGACTAGGTATGAAAAAGTTTTTTATCATCATTTTCTTTTAAGCAAATACATAGCTTTGGCGTTTATTGTCAACAGTCACTTGTTGACTAGTTTTAAATCTTTGGTAAACGCCAAATCATAAATTCCCGTTACTTTTAAATAGAAATAGAAATAGAAATAGAAATAGAAATAGAAATAGGTAAATTTTCATAATGACTTTATCCATTGCGAAAATGTTATTAAAACTGATGACCTTGAACAAATGATTTATTTGGACTTAATATCACTGGTGGCAAGATTATTGTTTTTTAATATAGTAATGTCCATCAGAAATAGTGAGGTAACAACACCTTCAGTGCTATGTTTGTCATGTAAACTAAGCACATGTTTTTAATCGTTTTAAACATTGATGTGCTGGGAGTTATATTGTCTAAATCACATAAATTTTTTGAAATGAGTAGTTATGGTATTTATGAAAATTGGGATGAAAAGAGTAAAAGTCTTCCAAAAATTAAAACGTTTACTACGAACATTCCTACCCAATTAGAAATTGAATTTGGTTTTATCCTTAAGGCTAAAAAATCTAAAGGAAAACGCTTAAATTGGGTAATTTTTCATCCTGACGTACCTGATAATGATGGACATGCCATGGCACCATTTGAAGGCGTGGTATATGTCAGAAATAATGATTGGGAATTTTATTTGGGTGACACAGTATGGGCACCTATTCACGATAAGGTCGGAGATTGGCGGATGGTAATAGAGTGTGACGGAAAGATCATTGCACAGAAAACCTTTAGTTTATTAGTTGAGCACGGGGATGCTGAACTCCAATTTTGGAAAAAAAGAGGTTATTGAACTCTACTCCATCATTAAGTGATAAATACAGGCCCTTAAATCTTTCAAACGGTCTGTTAGTCTGAATGTTATCCAACTCAGATCAAGTTGTTTCTTTGATAAATAAAGTGGATTTAAACGTATTATTAAGGCTTGAGTTGGTCGTTACTCGTTTAGTGGGCGTAACAATGAATCAATGTAGATTATTAACAAAGCTAGAACATGTTGTTTGATAGTGAAGTGAAGTAAAGGCAAAGGCGACAATTTTAATGTTAGGTAAACTACAGCAATTGACAAGTCATTATGACGAGCAAGGTTATTTTGTAC
>OOFU01000028.1_pt1 | contig 18846 bp, 18 predicted proteins | sample 1670361 | NCBI WGS metagenome assembly OOFU01 (sample SAMEA98145418, study PRJEB22522) | marine metagenome | biome: marine biome; feature: marine water body; material: sea ice | place: Arctic Ocean | collected 14-Sep-2015 | depth 1.3 m
ATCCAAAGTACCCGCTGCCACAGACAATTGATTTCGTAAAACCAGATAATTTGAATTACCCCGTTGCCAAGATAAATTGGATCCACAATTACGACAGAGTCCTCGGTAGATATTGGGAGCATTATCATAACAACACTTTAGACTTTGTTCGGAGATTAACACCAAATCACTTTTATCCACTAGAGTATAGGCCGATAAATATGCATTAGTTCGCCTGTAATTGTCGCAGTAGCGACTGATAATATTACGGCAATGACCATTAATTCGATACCGAATTTGCCCGCACAAACAGCTACCCATCAGTTTGTTTTGATTAGTTTTGGGGTTTGACACCCTGCTACTCTTTCCCGCCATTAAACGTTATTTAGTAATGGGCAGTATGTCTTGAAATGAATGGATTGCTGGATACCCTTGCACATCCATAGCGGGTGCCATCGAATCTGGCTTATGAACAGCTAAAACCTTGGAAATACCAAAATCTGACGCTGATTTCAATGCCTTCAAATTATCATCAATGAGTAGCGTTTTATCGTTTTCAAATGGGTGGCGCTTGTTCACTTCATGCCAGCAATCGGGATCTTCTTTTGGCAAAGAAAACTCATGCACTGTAATTAAACGATCAAAACGCTCCGAAATACCTGTTTTTGCCATTTTCAAATTCAAGCTATCATGGTGCGCATTGGTAACCATCACGACATCTTTACCCGCGTTACGCAAAGCTTCAAGGAAGTCAACGCAATAAGGTCGAAGCGCGATTTTATAGCTAACTTCATGCTTGAGCTCAACAATATCCACATCCAGCAGGTGGCTCCAATAATCGGTTGAGTACCAATTTAAGGTGCCTTGTATTGAGCGAGTTTGGGCTTGTATTTGATGACGGGCCAGATGTGGATCTATCGATTTAATTTCAGCATAACGAGCAGGGAGGTGCTCTTGCCAGAAAAAATTATCAAAATGTAAGTCGAGTAACGTGCCATCCATATCTAACAGCACGGTTTCAATCTGACTCCAATTAAGCATTTACAGTTTCCTATGAATTAAGGGCTGATAGGCAACAACTTGGGCCAGCGCAGGTTTAAAGTTCATTTTTTGAAATGCCTGAAATTACGGTTCACGAACAATCTGAATGCCAACATTTGAAGTTTTAATAGAATCTAAACCTGTTTTCGCTTGAATAATGTCACCTGCTTTACCCACCGTTTTCACCCAACAAAGTAACCAGTTGCCGCTAACAATATAATGGTGACAAACAAGACAAATATTTTATATGAACTAGACACTTCGCGTATTTCTTTCACTACTGCTTTTACTACTTGATTAAGCTCAACTCTTTTTTGTTTCTTTTCCACCACGGTTTCATGTAGCAATTTTTCTTTTATATCAATTACGATTAATGTGGTGTTGTCCTGATTTGTCTTGTTTGTATCTTCAACCGCTCTAAGCAGAGTACAAACACATTCACTAGCGGTTGCCGACCAAGACGAATATTGAATAATAGCACCTGTGCCTAGAACATCGAGACCGTCACTGGCAACAATAACGCGATCACCTGGACGAACCTTAATCGGCGTTTTAGAGATGTCGACACTTCTAATGTTCTCACCAGTCATCGCACTCATCAACATATTTCTTGACATGCCCACCTGTTCTTCGAAGTCAATTCCCTGCTCTTTCATCATATCTAGATAGGCGCCGTAGCTATGATTGGCATTAGGCTTGATCAACTCATGTTCGCGAATCAAATACAGATGGCTATCACCAACACTAACCCAGTATAAGTCATCGTCTTCCAGATACGCGGTCACCATCGTACAGCCCATACCTCGCAAGGCGGGTTTTTCTTTTACTGAAGATCGTATTTTTTCATTTGAAAGGTTTAAAGCGCCAGTGAGCGCTGCCTCAACTTCTTGGGGAGGAAAGCTGGACTGAAACGATTCATTAAATATTTCAACCGCTATACTACTGGCAACGTTGCCCGCGGTGTGGCCGCCCATACCATCAGCCAAAATGGCCAGAGCACATACTTTACCATTATCAGCCTGCTCAAGTTCAGTAACCATATAGGTATCTTCTTGATAGTCTCTGGCACCATCAATTTGATCACTGGCAATTTCAAATTCAACACTCATTATTTCGTTTGATTCCCAAACGTTTTGCTAAGTCTCTAGCAGTTTGATTACTATAAATTCTAGCTTATCGATGATAAGCCAAGAAAAATACCGTTTGTTATTGAAAATGAGAGCTGTGTTTTACATTCATCCCTCAAAACATTCCGTTTATCGGAACAGCGCAGCTTCTAATACAGACCTATCGCCACACTAACCGAATCAAGTCGCTTTGAATAATAGTCAGAGGTGGATTGGATTTAATCCTAGTATCTAACCGAATTGTCACTGTTAACGATATTAATACCATGCCGGCTTGCTTAGAATCGCAATATCAAGCATCACAAAACACGCCTGGAACTCTGTGTTATATTATAGGTCTATCGCACCCAAGTCTTAACTCGGCAAAGCATATGAAAGATACCTGGCCTTTATTAAAAAGCACTGATTTCCCCCCTGTTTCACGACGTGCTATAGAAGTGTTACAAGTGAATTTGGGATATCTCTGTAATCAATCTTGCTTACATTGCCACGTGGCAGCAGGCCCCAATCGTAAAGAGTTAATGACAGAAGACAGTATTGACGATTTGCTTCACATACTTAAACAGCCTTCAGTTCATACCCTTGATTTAACGGGTGGCGCGCCTGAAATGAATCCCTTATTCAAACATTTGGTACTCAAGGCTAGAGAACTTGGAGTGAAGGTCATTGACCGATGCAACCTCACTATTTTGCTCGAACCAGGCTATGAAGACATGGCTCAATTCCTCGCTGACAACGAAGTTCAAATCGTTGCCTCTTTGCCTTGTTATATTGAAGAAAATGTCGATGGTCAACGCGGAAAGGGCGTTTATCAAAAGAGCATCGATGCATTACAAATTTTAAATGATTTGGGTTATAGCCAGCCAGGTAGTCCGCTCACAATCACTTTAGTGTACAACCCAACCGGCCCGTTCTTACCGCCATCACAAGAAGAATTACGCGCTGACTATAAGCAATTTCTTCAGGCAGAATTTGATATTCAGTTCGATCAGTTATTTACTATTACCAACATGCCCATTGCACGCTTTGGCAGCACCTTAATATCGAAGGGCGAATTTAACAATTATATGACGCTGCTAAAGGATGCTTACAGTCCAGAAAATCTCGATGGTCTTATGTGTAAGAATCAACTCAGTGTTGATTGGCAGGGTTTTGTTTATGACTGCGATTTCAACCAAATGCTGAATATGAACATCACCAATCCTTACAGCCAAGACCCTTTACACATTCGGGATGTTTTGATCGATGATCTATTAAGCATTCCAGTTAGCGTTGCTGACCACTGTTATGGCTGCACAGCGGGTCAAGGCAGCAGTTGTGGTGGTGCCCTCGGTTAATGGACTAATGGTTAAACAGGTCGGGATATCGATTAGCATTATCATCCCGGTATTAAATGAAGCCAGTCACTTAAAAAAAAATCTGCAACGGCTATTTGCCAATGTTGGTGACCTGACATTGGTTGAAGTCATTATTTGCGATGGTGGCAGCACCGATCAGTCGGTTCAAATAGCCCGTCAATTCCCCTGCCAGACCACTACCAGCCCGCCTGGACGAGCGCATCAAATGAATGCGGCCAGCAAACTAGCGGTGGGTGACTGGCTACTATTTTTGCATGCCGATACTGTTTTGCCAGCAGATTGGACCAGTCAGTTGAATAACAATCGTCAATGGGGGTTTTTCCCAGTGCAACTCAGCGGCCAACATTGGTTTTTCCGCGTCATCGAAAAGGCAATCAACCTTCGCTCTCGATTGAGTTCAGTCGGCACCGGAGACCAGACCTTATTTTTTAAACGAACCTTCTTCACCTCGTTACAAGGCTTTCCTGCCATTCCAATCATGGAAGATATCGCGATCTGTAAAAAGGCTCGGCGTGGACGCAAGCCCAGCATAGCAATCGATCCAGTTGTTACCTCTAGTCGTCGTTGGGAGAAAAATGGTATTACAAACACAATCGTCCTGATGTGGCGGTTAAGGCTGGCTTACTGGCTCGGAGCCGATCCCGTTCGATTGGGTGAAATTTATTACCCCAGCTTGCCACCAAATAAGAAACCGATAACAAAAACAATGCCTGTTATTCAGGTTTTTGCCAAACCGCCGGTCGAAGGCAAAGTTAAAACGCGTCTCATTCCTGATATTGGCGCCGATAAAGCAACTCGTGTTTTTCGACACTGCCTGACTTACACGCTTGGTTTATTAAGATCGTCTCATTGCAATTATCAAATTTGGTTAAGCGAAGAGACGCATGACGACATTTTTCAACAAGAGGCTTATCGTATACAACAGGGTATTGGCCTGGGTGACCGGATGTTGTTTGCACTTAACAGTGAAGTATCAGCCAAGCCTTGCCACAAGGTTATCCTGATTGGCTCAGATTGCCTTGATTTAAACCAAGCTCATTTTGATCAAACCTTCTCTGCTCTGGATAACAATGACATTGTGCTACTACCCACTTTCGATGGCGGATTCGCATTGATCGGCTGCCGAGTCATCGACCCTCTACTCTTCAATCGTGTCGAATGGAGCAGCAGCCGTGTATTGCAACAAACCATCGACAACGCCAAGTTGCTTAATTATCAGGTACACCTGCTTAAAATGGTAAGAGATATTGATACCTTGTCAGATCTGAGCCACTATCCTGAGCTATTGTCTATTATTGACGCTAAATAAACAGACCCGATAAATAGACAAGACCGATTAACAAGATCAATGAGCATCCAATGATTTACTCGCTACTGAAACCCATTTTATTTTCTGTCGACGCAGAGCTAGCCCACGATGTCAGCCTCGGCATGCTGAATCGATTTCATGCGTTAATACCGCAAACGCTGGTTGAAAAACCAGTCACCGTGATGGGGCTCGACTTCCCTAACCCTGTTGGGCTGGCGGCTGGACTAGACAAGAATGCCGACCACTTAACCGGTTTAAGCAAGCTGGGTTTCGGCTTTATAGAAGTCGGAACGGTGACCCCAAAACCACAAAACGGAAATCCAAAGCCTCGCCTGTTCAGGCTGCCCCACCATCGCAGCATTATCAACCGTATGGGCTTTAACAATAAAGGCGTTGACTATCTGATTAAACAGGTGCCGACAAAACCCAAACCTTACATCTTAGGGATCAATATTGGTAAAAATCTAAGCACCACCATCGACAACGCTCTCGATGACTATCGCCTTGCGATGCAAAAAGTGTATTTACAGGCCGATTACATCACCGTCAATATATCCTCGCCCAACACGCCTGGGTTGCGAGGATTGCAAAGTGAGGAGGCTCTTGACTCATTGCTTTATGGCATTAGCCAAACCCGCCTGGAATTACAGGACTTGCACCAGGTTAATCGTCCGATAGCACTCAAAGTAGCACCCGATCTCGACGACAAGGCGATTCCTGGCATTGCCAACTTGTTACGTAAACATAAAATCGATTGTCTCATTACTAACAACACAACACTTGATCGTAGTCAGGTATCGGAACACCCAATAGCCAAAGAAGCTGGTGGTTTAAGTGGTGATGCACTGACACAAAAGTCACGCCACATCCTCAGTGAGTTTCATCGCATTCTTCAGGATGAAATTCCCATCATTTCGGTTGGCGGCATTAGTTCAGGAGCCGAAGCAAAAGAACGCCTCGAACGTGGAGCGAAACTAATACAACTCTATTCTGGTCTTATTTATCGAGGCCCAGGCTTAGTGAAAGAGATATTAAACGCGATTTAAGCTATAAGACACTTTTAGTCCACTTAATAAATCCGAACGAGAGCGGCTCAATGACAAGCTCGATTGGCTCGATGAAAGATGCGAAAAACCATCTGGCGACACTACCGGCTGGTTTAAAAGAACATCTGGACGATGCTTACCAGACAGCGCTCGCCAGATTAATGACTGATTTTGAACAATTCTTTAATGTCGTCGCCACCATCGACATCAAATCCAACGAAGAACAAGTGATCGCAAAACAAGAAGCAACGGACATCGGTGAGCATGGTTTTATTCTATTGCTCAAGCTAATCGACTTATTAGAACGTCTTGACTTGCCACACAAGCGAAAGGAAATCGAGCAAGTGTCACTCATATTTGCACATTGGATAGTGCGATATAATGGCAAAATTAACCATCCAGAACCAGTCGTCAATGCCCTTGCTCAGCTCGCTAATTTATTCCAAGACAAGGCGTCGCTGATCAACTTATACAACCTAATGAGTGAAGTAGTCGAAGCCTGCTCGCTTGAAATAAGGCTAGATAAAGATGGGTTTAACCCTGACAGGCCATGGCGATTGCTACATTTTAATCGTGCGATAGTGGCGACACGCACACATAACGCAGAGCTTATTAAACAGGCTTTTGACGAAATGCTCGTTTATTTACCCAACGAGGCTGCTGGGTTTTTTAAACAAAGCATGAGCGAAATGGACCAACAAGAGTATCCGGCACAGGTACGTCAGCTAATAGAATTATATCAGTCTCAACCGACCGTGAGCTGGCACTAACCGTCCTATTCAGGGTGTTTCTAAACTGACCAGATAACCGGCATATTTTCGGATATTAATCACGCCGGTATCCATGATCAAGTACTGGCCTTTTATTGCATCCAGCCGGCCTTCCACCACTGGATTTTTATCGAGATTAAAACTGCTAATCTTAGTCGGGTAACCATTCGCTGGAAACTCGAATGACTGCATGGCATCTGCTCGGGCCATTACTTCCAGATCCGACTTAATATCATCCTCTAATCCAGCCTGAACTTGCGGCCAATACTGATCGAATACTGCTAGCAAATCAACCGGCTCATACTCATTCTTGAGCATAGTGCGCCAATTGGTTTTATCGTTCAAGAATGGTTTGAAGGCGGTTTCAATCAAACCCGCATAGTAACGTTTTGATACTCTCAAAATCGGCATCGCCTGCCTTGCGCCTTGATCAATCCAGCGGGTAGGAATTTGAGTTTCACGAGTGACACCAACTTTAACTCCAGATGTATTCGAGAGGTAAACAATATGCGGTTTCATACAAAATTGAACACCCCACTCCGGTTCGCGACAAGTCCCTAGATGATAATGACACTTTTCAGGTGACATAATGCAGATATCGCACTGTGCTAAACTTCTGACACAGGGATAACAAAATCCTTGGTTGAAGCTCTTTTTTATTTTTCGGCCACAGTGGATGCATTCGATATGTTGTAGATACTCAATTCGAATCGTCTTTCCTAACCAGTCATTCAGCACAAGGGTTTGATCCGACAGCTCAAGCTGATAGTTCACCGGAGGTCCAATTTGTGAATGCATTTTATGTAGATGGCCTTGAAACTTTACACTCATTACTTTTGCTCCAATTGATACACACTTTCAACTAATGAAGATAACCCCTTTGAACGCCAACGGGGAGAATCATCTACTATCTCTGTTTGAAGGATAGTATGAACTTGGAATGCCTGCCCATAATGGCGCACTACCTCGTCTGTCGAAACTGAAAACGGTGGTCCGTTCATTTCTGATTGATCATAATCCAGCGTAACAAGCAACATATCGGCCTTGTCACCCATGATTGACTGCATCCAGTCGGTATATCTGGCTCGGACGGGCTCTTCGAGTGCGATTAACGCCGCTCGATCGTAAACCAGACTACAATCTGCTAAGTCTTCCCGCTGTAAATCAAAGAAACTACCCTCTAGTAAACGGATATTGCCACACACATAAGCGACGAATGGGCCTGACTCAAGTTGCTCATAATTTAACCCTTGTTCAGAAAAGTAAGACTTGATAGCAATCGCCGACAATTCGACCCCAACCACTTGAAAACCCTGTCCTGCAAGCCAAGTAATGTCAGCAGACTTACCACATAGGGGTAAGAATATAGTATCTCCCAACTTTAAATTACTGCTCAATATGTACTGTTTTAAATGGCGATTAATTTCATTATCATGAAAACCAATTTGGTTTTTTTGCCAACGAATTAGCCAGTCTTTATCCTGCATATTAAATCCTTCAGTGTACCGAAAGCACTAGGGATCTGACTCGGAATACCCTCGCATTAACTTATTGGTTAATACTGGCAAGCCTGATCAGCTAGTGCGCAAAAAAAATCATCTCATTTGGATACGCCATGTACTGGCTATCCAGCACCTTATATTTGACACGGAAGGCTAGTTGCTTCGATCTAACAGACCTAACACCCTGACTCCATAATCAGAAATTGAATAGATAAGCAGTTTATTAGGCCCTATCATAAAGTTCTATCGGAATATGCCGTATTATCCATATCGCTCATTTTCTGTGAACGTTTTTCGGCTGTCTAGGTTGTATTCAATTATCTTGCTTTCAACGACTGATAAACCCTTGTTTACGACATAGTTTGGGATTGAGAAAATCAGCGCCCAAATTTTACTGACCCAACTTAACTTGATCCGTCAGGCACCATATTGTCTATCGACCTTAAGACCCCAATTTCAATCTACGTGGTTTTGATAGGCACGCCTGTAATTTAACAGTATGCTAGTAACCTAAACGCCTTAAACCTATCTAAACATCATCAACATTAAGGCCGTTCACTTGAAACAACAGGTTTTTAGATGCTTCAACTTTTAGCTGAACAGCAATATTTGCTTTTCATATCAATTATCATCGCTTTGATTATATCACTCACCTTCCATGAATACGGGCATGGTATTGTCGCCAAGCTTTTCGGCGACAACACGGCAGAGAAAGCAGGCCGCCTAACGCTAAACCCTATCGCGCATATCGACCCAATGGGGTTATTGATGGTTGTCCTTATTGGATTCGGTTACGCCAAGCCCGTGCCTACCACCCCAGCAAACTACAAGTCTTTCTGGGCGACTTTATTCGTCGCAGCAGCAGGGCCAGCGATGAATCTAATACTGGCTATCATCACCATCAATGTTTATCAGATTGGCATTCAAGCCGACTGGGGGCTATTTGGTGGGCAAGCGGCGTATAATTTTTTCACCTTTTTAGCACTCATCAATTTACTACTCATGCTGTTCAACTTAATTCCGATAGGGCCTCTCGATGGGCATTACATTTTGCCCTATTTCCTACCGCGAAAGTTGGCACAACATTATTATTATTACAACCATCGATACGGCTCCTACGCCCTTTTAGGGCTCGTTGTGCTTAACTTAATGGGCGTTCCGATTTTTCGTCATGTCTGGAATCTCGGCCAGTCGCTATTACCTATCATTACCTTTGTCTAGGAGCCTGTCGGACTTAGGATAAATCTACTGCGGAAAAGCCATTTTGGCCAAATTTCTCGATCCAATTCGTTGAATAGAACCACTATTCGCCTCATTCGATCAAAAAATTTAATTCAAAATGACTTTCCCTCGCTACGATTACCTAAGTCCGACAGACTCCTAGGGATTTTTATTAAGAGATAGATTATGCCTAATGCTAAAAACCTACCGTTCAGTTTCGCAATGAATATCAACACCCAAAGTGAAGATGGTGGTGTCGATTTACCGGCCCAGCAAGATGACTGCTTTTCTATCGCTATGATGGGGGACTTTAGTAACAGCACCGATAAAATTAATATCAGCGATCGCCATTTTATAGCCATCGATCGCTTCAACTTCGATGAAATAATGCAGTCCCTTGCACCAAACCTATCACTGGCAATGGATAATTCTGACCCATCCTCTAGCTCTGACGAAAACAATATCAACCTCTCCCTGAACTCATTGAAGGACTTTCAACCGGGCAATCTTTACAAAAATGTGCCGGTTTTCAACCAGCTTCGAGATTTACGCAAGCGTTTAAATAACCCAGCCACTTTTAAACAAGCCATGCTCGAAATGGACTTACCTGAAACAGCTTCAACAGATAAAGAAGTGCCCCGCGAAGTCCAGCAAAATTTAACTCAACCAGAATCAGAGTCGCCATCGTCAATCGAGTCAGGTACGAGTTTACTCGACTCAATCATGGATGAAACCGCGGATCGGTTGGAGCAAAGTGCAGATCAAACGCCATCGACCGACTCAAAAACCAAATCGCTGGTTGATGTCTTTATTCGACAGGCCGTTGGCAGTCGTAAAACGCTCTCTCGTGATGCCCGCCAGGACGAGCTAGTCGCCTCAGTTGACGACATCATCGCCCAACAAATGCGCAATCTATTACATCATCCACAATTTCAAGCCCTTGAATCACTATGGCGTAGCGTCTACTTTGTTGTTAAACGAATTCGAAGTGGTAAGGCCGTCAAGCTCTACTTATTTGATGTTAACGAAGATGAACTAATAGCCGACCTAGCCGCTGAAGACGTTACTCATTCGCAGCTGTATCAACAGTTTTGCGACAACACAGCGGGCGATATCAATTGGAACTTAATTATCGGTGACTATCGTTTTGGTGCCGACATCGATGACATGTTACGACTATCGCAGATTGGCTTGATTGCCCAACAAGCGGGCGCTCACTTTGTAGCAGCAGCCAATGAAAATTTAATTGGCTGTCCATCGTTTGCAACAACACCCAAAGCGCGTGACTGGCAAGACGACGATCAATCAACTCAACAAGCCTGGACATTACTGCGCCAGTCACCCGTTGCTCAATCGATCAGCCTCGCATTACCGCGATTTTTATTACGCATGCCCTATGGCAACAAGACAATACCTGTCACCGCATTTGCATTCGAAGAAATGCCCGATCATCCCGACCATAGTAATTATCTGTGGGGAAATCCCGCTTTTCTCAAAGCAGAACAATTTGCCAGGACATTTCTAACCAGCGGCTCGGACATGAATTACGCCAAGGCAATGACAGTGGAAGATTTACCAATTCATTATTTTGAGCAAGGCGGTCAAACACTGGTTAAACCCTGCGCTGAAATACCACTAACCGATTCGGGTGCCAGCAAGATGATTGCGCAAGGTTTAATTCCCTTGTGGTCAGTCAAAAATGCTGACCGAATCCACTCTGGCGATTTTCATTCAATTAGTGAATAGGTAGGAATCTAACCATTTCTGCGGCTAGTCACTTTACCGATTTCAGAATTTGATTCTTTTACCACTGATATTTAATAGTGCCGCCATAAGAAATATATCATCGAATTAGGTGACGAGCATATCGAGCGACTTAATCTCGGATCCGCACATGGCCCTGGTGACATAGTGACTTGGTTGCCAAAAAAGAAACGAGTCATAGCGGGCGACATTGCTTTTTATCAACGCCTGCTGCCGGTTTTCGACCACACCAATACCGCGGCATGGATTGAGACCTGAGATAGTTTTGCTAGATTGAATGCCGAAATCATCGCTCCCGGTCATGTTGAACCAACGACTTTCGAAGAGATCACTAAATATACCTATGGCTATTTAAAGCATTTACGCCAAGAGGTTAGACAATTGCTGGACGAAGACGGCACACTTGTAGATGTCTGCAAAATCGACCAATCCGCCTACAACTATCCAGATACATTTGATGAACTAGCCAAGAAAAATGCAGGTAGCGTTTTTGCAGCAATGGAATTTGAGTAGCAGCTGTATTTTAACCATTGTCTTTCCTTACAACCTTGGATAATTTGGTACAAACCTATGTTGACTCAGCTCAATTACACCCGCTTTGTCTGCCTCTGCTTTTTTTAGCCTACTTTATTCAGGCACATTACTCGCCGAGCTAGTCAACATTGACAATAGTGAGCTGCAAAAATTACTTAATGAAAAGACCTTTATTATTGAGGTACGAAGAGCCAAGGAATGGGCCAAAACAGGTGTCATCAAAAGCAGTCAATTATTTACCTTCTTCGACGGAAATGGTAATTCTAATTTGTTGCAATGGCTTAAGGTCAAAAGTAATCGGTAACTGGATGGTAAATACACTAGGTTACCAGACTGTATACAACGTAAAGGAATGCATACTTAGCTGGAAGCGCTCTTCGGAAAAAACGGTAAACCCATCATTTTGGACCGATAGACATTCGTCTTTTTAAAAATAAAAGCTTGATGCAATTACAACTTGAATTAGCAGGTGTCAAAAGCCTATTTTAAGCGTTTCGATTAAATTATCTCAAAAGACTCTGTACCAATGATCCGGTAGGCAACACCTTTCACTACCGGCCATAAATATATTCATGAAAAATGAAGATGCTACCTTCACACATCCGCTAACTTATAATTATTTGTTAGGCTTGGTGTCCAGCCATTAAAGACTTCGCCATTTCAGCGAAACCATAGCCGCCAGAATGTTGGGTGATATAGCAGGGTGGGGAGTTAAGCTCATCAATAAAGGGTTTAATATTGGCAACCCCAACCGTATGGTCAAAATTAGAAAACATTGAATCATCATTGGGAGAGTCACCAATAAACATGGCTTGACTACGCTCGATTTCATGCTGTAGCAACCATTCATTTGCGGTTGAGGCTTTATTATATTCCCCACACCATACGTTAATGTGTATCGAGCTAATTTTTACATTCATGCCCGATGCTTCGCAAAAATTAGCGATCTTGAAGGCTTCTGATCTTTCAACCTTATGATCCTGATTAATATCAAAAGCAATATCAGTGAGTCTAAATGGCTGATCTGCCGTTGAGTGCGCGCTCGGGAATTTGTTGAGCACATCTTTTTTAAGTTGTAGGAGACGTTGCCAATTAGACGATCGTTCGTCATTTGATAAAGCATAGTAATAGGATAAACGACCTTCGCTGTTGCGATCGACGAAGTATGCACCATTCTCACCAATAATAGAGTCGATAGGCCAGGTGCGTATCATGCAGTCGCACCAACCGGCACTCGCACCGGTGACAGGAATCACTTTTATGCCCGCTTCCTGTAATTTCACTAAGGCCGTGAAAGCTTCGTGAGGCAAGCGTCCTTTCCACGTCAATGTGTCATCGACATCGGTGAAAAGAATCTTCGTTTTATGCGGAAATATTTTGGGTATGGGTTGAGGTTTCAAACATCTATCTCTAGGATAATGGGTTGATGGTCTGACAGGCTGGTAGTGCTGTCGGCGTTAACGTTTATCTCAAAGGATGCAAAGTCATGACTGAGCCAGAAATAGTCTCTGCAGTGCCCACCTTGAGGCCATTGCACCGCGTCAAAAAGGCCGCAAGTCGTTGGGTGGGGTTGATCAAGACTGCTGTGCTGCCATGCGTCAATCCAACCATGATCTTTTTGATACTGGTAATGTATCGATTCAGGGTCAAAGTTTAAGTCGCCACTTAAAATTCGCGCCGAGGCTAAATATCCCGTATGGAAGCACCCGGGCCCCGCCGCTTTTGGAGATTGGTGTTGAGCGAAACGCTCTTGTTCTAGCCGAGTGAGATGCTCAATCTGCAATTGCGTTTCATTGCGATCATGAAAAGCGAGATGAGTATTAATAATGCTCAGAGGTCCAATGCTTGAGTCAATACAAGTGTCAATCGCAACCCGTGGCATTTGAAGTTTTCCTGGTACCGCAGGTTGTGGCAACTGATGCACTTTATAATCGAGCAGATCATTTTTGATGAGCGTTAAATTTCCAAATTCTTGTCGATCGAACCGATTATCAGAAGTGCTCGGCCAGCTAAATCCTGAACCCCAAATTAGCCTATAGCCCGGAAAAGACTGTTGTGACAGTTGCAATTGGTCTGCCTGACCTAGAGTGCAATAATTGGGCATGTGGCGCGCTAACTCTTGCAAACAGATTACGTCAAATTCACCTAACGACTTAATGTAATCCAATGTCCGAGTGAAGTCAGAGCCTTTATTAGGTGATTTTCCGTACTGAACATTCCAAGATAACAGGCGCATTTATTTAATACCTGCATGCATGAATGACTGAATAAATCGCCTTTGAAAAATTAAAAATAGTATCAACAATGGCCCAATAGCGATCAGAGTACCGGCAGAAATAACCGACCAGTCAACGCCCGATTCAGGCGCACCAAATATTGCCATTCCAACGGTTAAGGGTCGACTCGCCTCAGTATTGGTGACCACCAGCGGCCACAAAAAATTATTCCAGTGATAACTCACAGACACGAGGCTAAAGGCCAGATAGGTGGGGAAGGCTAAGGGTACAAATACCTTCCAGATAATGCCAAGACCAGACAAACCTTCTACGCGGGCCGCATCCTCAAGCTCCTGCGGTACGGTCTTAAAGGTTTGTCGCAGTAGAAAAATTCCAAAGGCGCTCGCCAGGTAAGGCAGCCCGACACCAAGATAAGTGTCAACAAGCTCTAGCCCAGCAAGCGTTCGGTAGTTTTCAACAATAAGCACTTCTGGCATTACCATTAATTGGGTCAAAACAAGCGCAAAGGCAAAACCCCGGCCCGCAAACTTTTCACGTGCCAGGGCATAGCCAGCCAGTGTGCAAAGGATTAGCTGTGACACCAAAATCAACGTGGTGATTACTATGGTGTTAAGCATATACCGAAAAAAGGGCGCCTGCTCCCAGGCCGATTCAAAATTCTCTAGGGTCAATGGCGCAGTCAACGAGAACTGGGTGGCAAACTCAGGCGGATGAAAAGCGGCCCAAAAGGCATAGAGCAGAGGTAATACCCAGAGTATGCCTAGCAGGTAGGCGGATGTTTTTGAAAAAACTTGAAACCAGGAAGACATAATTTTTACCGGTAATGGATTCTGCGATCAAGCACAAATATCTGGACCAGCGCAATTAAGGCTAGGGTCGCCAACATAACCACGGTTAATGTTGCGGCATAATAGCTATCAAGAAAGCTGAAAGCGGTTTCATAAATGTAGTACAGAAGCAAATTGCTTTCGTTGTTGGGTCCACCTTTAGTTAAAATAAATAAATGGTCGACCAGCTTGAAGGCATTCAAGATGGCATTAATTAAGACGAATAGTGTGGTCGGCATAAGTAACGGAAAAGTAATTTTTCTGAATATTCGCCAGGCACTGGCGCCTTCTAATTTTGCTGCATCAAAAAGGTCAAGACTCAGAGTTTGCAATGCTGCAAGGTAAAAAATCATAAAGAAACCCGCTTCTTTCCAAACCGTCATTACCATCAGACTCGACAATGCTATATCTGGATCTCCAAGCCAGTTTGGACCTATGATTCCAACCATACCAAGCAATTGATTGAATAGACCAATGTTTGGGCTATAAAAAAAAAGCCATATATTGGCAACGGTAATCATGGGTAATATGGTTGGAGTAAAAAATGCCAGCCGAAGCAAACTGGTGCAATTGATTTTACTGTTGACCCAAAGTGCCATAATAATTGCCAACGCAATCGAGGTAGGAACAGTGCCCAGTGCATACCAAAAGTTATTTTCGATAACCTTCCAGAATATTGGGTCATCTAACAAAATTTGGTAGTTTTCGACGCCCACAAATTTACTAGGCGCAACATCAGACTTAGCCCAGGTAAAACTTCGCCATATCGTCTTCAGCGTTGGCCAATGTGTAAACGCGATTAGGAATGATAGTGCCGGTAACAACAGCAACCAGGCTTTAAGATTAAATCGACTAAGCATATTTTAAGCTATATTTTGGAGATTTCATTGGAGTCATTGGGGCCGATATTATCAACCCCAATGATGTCCTATCAATAACGGCGTAAAATTGACTTAGCTTGTTTCTGAGCGTCAGTTAAAGCTTCTTTTGCTGACAACTGCCCAGTTAAAGCCGCTTGAATCGCATCGTCCAGATATTTACGGACCCGTCCTGCTTCGTGGGTAGATAGTTCTGCTGTTGCATGCGTGAGCTGATCACGAGCGACAGCAGCTGGTGGAAATGTCTTCACATAGGCCTTAAGCGTTTCTGTTTCGTAGGCACCCGGGCCAACACCCATATAACCGGTAGATTTAGACCAGTGCGCTGACTGTTCAGGAGAGGTCATGAACTTCACAAACTTGAACGCTGCTTTCTTTTCTTCAGCCGATGATTTTTTGAAGATATAAAAGTTACCGCCACCGGTTGGTGAACCCAACTCTTTGTTGCCCGGTAATTTTGCAACACCAAAATCGAAACTGGCCTTGTTTTTTACTGTCGTCAAGTTACCAGTAGAGTGCCACATAATTGCGGTTGTCTGGTCAAGAAAGTTCTGTCGTAAAGTGCCCCATTCGATCATGCCTTTAGGCATAATACCGTGCTTGTTTCCAAGATCTTGCCAATATTCCAAAGCAGCAACAACGCCTGGCTTATCAAAGTAGGTTTCTGTGCCTTCTTGGTTCATCAAAACTTCGCTGTTTTGCTTAGTCAATGCGCCAAACATCCAGTAGGGATAACCCGTTGACGGAATCATTGCACCCCATTGCTGAACCGCTCCATTACTGCCTTTTTTAACCAATTTTTTACCCATGCTGGCGAATTCTTCCCAGGTGGTCGGTGGCTTCTCAGGGTCTAGTCCAGCAGCTCTAAACATGTCTTTGTTGTAGTACATGACAATGGTTGAACGTTGGAAGGGAATGCCCCAAGTTTTGCCGTCAGCTTTACCATTTTCCATTAGTGCAGGGTAAAAGCTATTAAGCCACTGTCGCTCTGAATCATTGCTGACAAGGTCATCAAAAGCAACGATAGCTTCAAGGTTGCGCAGTGCGTGAATGTCGATAGAAAACATCACAGACAACTGAGCTGGAGAGCCGCTTTGTAGAGCGGCTAATGCTTTGACACGTGCATCATTGTAATTACCCGCATAAATTGCATTGACATTAATATCAGGGTTTTCGGCTTCGAACTTGTCTACCATGCCATCAACTACTTTAGTTAACGAGCCGCCGACAGCGACTGGATAGTACATGGTTAAATCAGTGGCTGCGCTGGCAGCACCGCTTAATCCAAGGATTGAAGCAATGCCAACAGTCGACAAGCATTTAGTGAGTATTTTCATCAATATTTTCTCTTAGTTTTATTGGTTATTAAAAGTTTTATTCCACTCAAAAATCAGTTTGGAAATCTATGTTCGTTTCCGGAATCCCAGCGGATTAATAATCTTTGCTGGGCTTTAAACATGGCATGTCCCGGATAACGTATTTTCACCAACTTTTGATCTTCTTCCGTTGCGCTAACATCGGCAAGCACGATGGTATCGGCACCGTGGTAGTCACAACTGACAACATTGGCCGGCATACCTTTATCAGAAATCTCGATATGCTCGGGTCGGATACCCAGACGATCTTTTCCAGAGCCAATAATATTCATTGGAGGACTACCAATAAACTGCGCCGTAAAGAGAGTTTGGGGGCTGTTGTATAGAGCTTTGGGCACATCGATCTGTTCGATCTTCCCGTCATTCATCAAAACAATTCGATCAGCCATACTCATTGCCTCGACCTGATCGTGGGTAACGTAAATAACAGACATACCTAAGCGTTGTTGTAGCGCTCTTATTTCGGTGCGCATTTCATTGCGTAACTTAGCGTCAAGGTTAGACAGGGGCTCATCCATTAGACATAACTTCGCTTGTGCAACAATAGCCCTCGCTAATGCAACACGCTGGCATTGACCACCAGACAGTTGTCCCGGTTTTTTTTGAAGATGGTCTCCAAGTCCAACCAGCTCGACAACAGAATCAAGGCGTCTTTTTTGCTCGTCTTTAGGCACCTTCCGAGCTTGTAGTCCGAATATAATATTTTCCTCCACTTTTAGATGGGGAAAAAGTGCATAGGATTGAAACACCATTGCTAACTTTCTCTCACCTGGTGAAAGTTGAGTGATATCCCTGCCGTCCAGTTCAATGTTGCCTTCATCAGGCATTTCTAGACCCGCAATCATTTTGAGTGAAGTCGATTTACCACATCCCGAAGGGCCCAAAAGAGCGACGAATTCTCCCTCGTTGACGGTGAAACTTAACTTGTCAACAACGGTTAACTCACCATAGCGACGTGATATTCCATCTACTCTTAACATGGCAAAAATTCCTTGGTAGAACCCACTTCAATTGTTTCGGTTTCAAATGTTGCACAGGACTGCTTAATTGAGTCAGATATGAAGTCCATTACTAGAATATCGACATCACCCAAAGTGCCGGTAACCACTGGAGCATAGCGGTCGATCTTGGTATTGTCAGCGACAAGTATGCGCGTTTCGCTGTTTTGCATAATAGTTCGAGATACGCTTGATTCTTCCTGAGAGAAGTCGAGTAACTGACCCTTTTGGTTCAACCCTCCGATACCAAAAATACCGTATTGGATATTAAACTTGTTCAAAAAATCCGTAGTTTCTGGACCCATCGTATCTTGGTCACTGGGCCGCACCAACCCTCCAGCTAGATATGTTTGTATTTTAGGATTATGACTAAGCGTCAATGAGACATTAATATTATTGGTCACAACAGTGAGTCCTGGGTGATCCAGTAGGGCCTGAGCTACTTGCTGAGGCGTGGTGCCGATACCCAGAAAGATGCTGCTATTTTCAGGCAATAACTCGACTACCTTGCGTGCAATATACTGCTTTTCCGCGAGGTTCATAACTGTGCGATTGCTAAATGGCAAATTATGATTATTGTTCGGCAGGCTAATACCGCCATGGATCCGACGAACAAACCCGAGTTCGCTGAGCTCGTTGAGGTCTTTCCTGATGGTTTGAATAGAGACATTAAATAACGAAGTAATTTCCGCACTAGAAAGTACGCCATTCGTTTCATGAAGTTGATCGATTATCCGTTGCTGTCGATGTGATAAAGACATTTAAATGGTTTTCCAAACGTTCTAATAATTAAACTTAAAACTGGGAATCTACTTGATATTCCAATAAAATTGCGTTAGAAACAATATAACTTTCGTTCGAACTACTTGTCCAGCAATT
>OOFU01000029.1_pt1 | contig 18001 bp, 18 predicted proteins | sample 1670361 | NCBI WGS metagenome assembly OOFU01 (sample SAMEA98145418, study PRJEB22522) | marine metagenome | biome: marine biome; feature: marine water body; material: sea ice | place: Arctic Ocean | collected 14-Sep-2015 | depth 1.3 m
CTTTATCAGCATCATCGACTTCATCTGGGTTTACATCGGATTTTTCAGAGCAAGCTGTGAAGCCTGTTACCAATATTAACAAAAATAAGTACCTTATTAGAAACTCAAACACTTTATGTCCTCAACTAATTTGCGACGACTCAATTTATAAAGAGGCAACGCGACAACGACTACAATCAACAGAATACTTATTATTCCAGCTGAGAAAAGTTTAGAAGGTGTGATCAATATTGGGTAACTCCAACTAAATGCTTGTACGTTAATTAAGTTGATCAACAGCCAGGTTAAGCCAACCCCAAAGGGTAGTGCCACCAGACAAGCCATTAAACTGAGTAAGGTGTATTGGATAAGTGATAAACCAGTAATTTGATAATTACCCACTCCCATGCTTCTTAATAGTGCTCTTTGAGGTCTATTATCCATATCAATCATCAACACTGATGTGGCTAAAGATAATGCCGCGACTAATAACGTGACGATGTTTAAGCCATCTGTAATTACAAATGTACGCTCAAACGTTTTCATCGATAACGCCAATAATTCACGGGTTTGTATCGAGCTTACCTGCTCAGAAATTGAAGACGATGCTAGTTGATTGGCAAATAGGCTTTGCTGCTGTTCGGATAAAAAGTGCAAAGCAAACAGGGTAGTATTGGCTTCATATTTAGCAAAATAATCTAAATCTAACATAGCTTGAGCTTTTTGATTACCGTAATCATAGTAAATACCCACTATCTGTTTAGTTTCAGACTGTCCTGTCTCAGTATAAAAACTCAACGTTTGTCCCAGTGTTAACCCATGACGTAAAGCCAATTGTTGATTAATCAACACTCCTTGCCCTGTAGAAAATATTTGCCAAACATCTATTTGTTGCTCAGAAAATAACATTGCGGATCGATAGAGGTCAGAACTGGGGTATGATCTAAGCTCTATTTTTGTTTGATTGTTTGTTTGATTGTTTGTTTGATAGATCACGCGGCTCTGTGACTTATTAACTAAAAATGCATCAACGCCTTTACGCTCAACTACACCCACATTCATATCTTGAGTGGTTAACCATTGAGTAAATACATTCGGTGTTTGAGTCGAAACATACTGGTCCGCTACCAAGCGCTGATTTAACCATTGATTTGTGGCTTGACGAAAACTATCCACCATCAAATTCATACCAATATTACTGGTTAGCGCAATAAAAAAGGCACAACAGGCAATTTTGCTCTTCTGCGACAAACGTACGCCATCTGCAGCCAACCAGCGAAGTAATACCCATCGCTCTGGCATACTGTGAAACAGCGTATTCAAGCTCTTTGGTACCGCATAAATAAGTAGACTACAACCCGCAAATATACTTATCGCGATAGCACCAAAACTCATCAACATGCCTGTAGTGTAATAACCTAGAAAAGCGGCAAAGCAACCCAGTGCTATGCTGGCATATAACCATGAAAAATTCTTTGAGTTGGTACTGACCGAAAAATTACGTAAAGACAGCTTAGCGTCCAGCTGCCACATAGGCAAAATGGCTGCTATTGCTGCTCCCAAAAAACAGGCCGTAAAGCACTGTAACATTAAAGTTAAGTAGGCTACTTGGGTGAAACCTACGCGTACATCAAACAAACTTTGTAAGGTTAGTGACACCATAGGTGAAACTAATTGTGCTAAAAAAATTCCGACCATAACCCCGATTGGTGCGCAAAGTAAGCTGATTAATACCAGCTCTGTACCTTGCGCCCAGTATATTTGTTTTCTAGATACCCCAAGCTGCCGAGCAATTCGCAGGTTTTGCCAGCGCTTCATGATCAATAAATGTAATGCGTTCATGACCACAAACATACACACGACAAACATTAAACATGCCATGGCCAAAAGGTTAAGGTGAAAACTATCGGTGAGCTGCTGTGCTTGTTCGCCAGTATTGATGTTTTCAAGTCGAAGGTGCTCAGGTAATGCTGCTTTTAGTGCATCTCTGGCACTATGCTTCATTTCTCCGACTACCAACAGTTCGCTAATTTTCTGAGTACCTAATACTCGTTGTAATTGCCCAATGTCCATTACGACCTCTCGTCCTAAACCATCAATATCGGTAATCGCAAGTTGTGGTAATGACTGTTTGTTTTCAATAGACAAAACGTGACCGCTAGTAAAGTTTAACTCAGACGCAAAATCCGGATGGATCACGCTGGTAAATGGAGGTGTCAATAATTGACTAAGATCTTGGGTTGGGGGACTTGTATTATTTGGTACAACCTGTGAAGTATTACTCGCGGAATAACTGAAAATTGAAAACGTATCTATACCCAACAATGATAATCGTCGAGTCTCGCCAGTTTTAGGATGAATAATGTTTTCTGAGCTGCGTAATACTGGGATAAGTTGAGTAAAGCCTAAACGACGCAGTGAAGTGAAATCTTGCTTACTTAATGAGTGACCACTTCGAGCAGTGATGCGTTGTTCGACTTGTTGTAAAAATGGTTGACTAGCAGATGCATAACTATTTTTTGCGGCACTATTGATCACTAAAACTGCACTAAGACCTGCACACGCAGTGATTAATGCAATCAATACCAATACTACGCGTAACATATTATGCTGGTAACTTGCCCAAATAAGCTTAAGTAAAGGAGTCATTATCAGATTGAGACATTGTTTTGTGGCTTACTTGTATTCTGGTTTGTGACTTGCTCTGTGCTTTGATTTAGAACAGCCTGCAGTTGTCCTCGTTCTAACACTAGACGGGTATCGGCGAAGGCAGCTACCTTTTGGCTGTGTGTAACAACAACTAATGTTAGTCCTAATGTTTTGCATAATCCAAATAATAACTCAGTCACTCGTTGGCTGTTGTTATCATCTAAGTTTCCGGTTGGTTCATCAGCTAACACTAGACTAGGTTTGTGGGATAAGGAACGGGCGATGGCGACCCTTTGTTGTTCTCCACCAGATAGATTAGCCGGCATTTTGTTTTTGTGTGAGCTCAATCCTAATTGTTTTAACAAATCGCTGTGATATTGGTCTATTGGTAAACCATTAAGTCTAGCTGGGAAAGTAATGTTGTCCCACACAGATAAACAATCAATTAAATTAAACTGCTGAAAAACAATACCTAGATGTTTTTTTCGAAACTTATCAGCTTGCATCTCACTCATAGTATTGAGTGCCAAGCCCGCCACTTTAACCTCTCCTTTATCAGCATTATCTAAAGCCGCAAGAATGTGGAGTAAAGTTGACTTACCTGATCCAGATTCACCGCTGATAGCTACAGATTGTTTGGCTTCAAGAGTGAAATCTAGTTTATCTAAGATGTTTTTGTTCGAGTGTCCATCAGTAATGTGTTTGACTAAACCGCTAACTTGGATCATCTCTACCTTAGTACGTGTGTGTATATAATATTGATAATACGATAAAGCAGAGTATTAGTTCTAAACGTCTGCTAAAAAGTTCTCAAGCTCTTCACCCGTTAATTTTTTAATTTGTGAAAAAATGTACCACAATGCTGCCATCAACATCAGCATACTCGGGATCACAATCACGGGATAACTTAAGGCCGTCATTCTGCCTAATTCTTCGGTATATTCAGACGTACCAGGAGCACTAATTAATATGACCTTAGCTAAAATATAATTGAGTGCCGCAGACAAGAAAAAAGAAGCGGCAACAATATAAGAGCTAATTGCCATTTTTTTCTCAAAGAGTTCGCTGGTACCAGAATTTGCTAAGGATTGATTAAGATTTTTCCAATTAATGATTTGTTCACTTAGCACAAACACTTTTAATAAAGGCTTGCTAGTTCTTTGGGTAATCAAAACTGCAATACCAATAATTGCGGGTATTGTTGCTTCTTTAATCGCAATATATTCAGCAGGAAGTTCTAACAGACTTATACCGCCTGTTAAGAAAACACTGACAATACCTAGTATTGAAAATGGATTGATTTTAGCTGTTTGTTTGAGATCCCAAATACCAAAACCGATAGGAAAGATCAGCGCAGCTACAATGCTCCAAGCAGGCCCTAAATATTCATCACTGCTTAGATTGGTTAAAATCAGCACTGGGATAATGATGTTAAAAGCTAGATTACCCAGCAGACCTGTTTTTTTTTGTGGTTGAACGTTGGACATTGTTTACCTATTCCATGCATATTTTTGCTTATAAATATTATATTCGCATTCGAAGTTTAGAGCGATGGTTTTGCCCATAATTTTGCTGCCACCAATCCGGCAATAAAACCAAATAAGTGCGACTCCCAAGAGACAAAGGGACTAGAGGGTAATATACCAAAAATAAGTCCACCATAAAAGAATGCCACTAACACTGAAATTATAATGAGTTTAAATTTACCACTTAAAAAACCTGCTAAGACTAAATAACCAAAATAACCATATACGACACCACTTACACCTATGTGAGTGGCTGGTCGGGCAAATAGCCAGACCAATAAACCAGAGGTGATCATGATCCATAGTGTTACTTGCAAATAGCGATTTAACCCGTACTGCAGCAATAAATAAGTAAATATACACAGGGGTATAATATTTGAAAAATAATGCTGCAGGCTGCCGTGCACAAAAGGCCCTAAAATAATGCCTTTAAGTCCAGGCACATATCTAGGAATGGTACCTAATTGACTGAGCATACGTCCAGTGAACAAATTGATCATTTCAATTGCACTAAACAACACAAAAACAACTAAGACTAGTCGAATATGTTGATTGTTACTCAAAGGTTTGATGATAGGGTTCATAATCTAAATAATACGCGGTAGAGACCAATGACATTATTGTGACTGAAAAACTTCGAAAAAGTTATGTCAAATTGTCACAAAATAATATGCGGCAAATAACGTGACATATCTTGAGTAATGGGCGACGAATCTTCTCTTACTGAGATGCCTGCGGCTTGGTCATTAACCAACCACGAACCTATCAAGGTATGATTATTACCGAATTGAGGCAAAGGATAATAAGCCTGATAAATAAAACCTTCTTCACCATATGGACCATCAGCATGTAACACTGTTTTTCCATTCTCAATGACGCTGATATTGGCTCCTTCTCGAGAAAAAATGGGTTTTTTAACCAATTTAGTTTCAGTAGACTTGCTTAATTCATCTTCAAAATAAGCGGGTAACAGATTAGGGTGCTTAGGGAATAATTTCCACAGCATCGGCATCAAGGCTTTGTTTGATAAAATCGATTTCCAGATAGGCTCTAGCCAATTGATCTGAGCAGGTCCTATAGATTGTCCGAACTCCTCCCGTTGCATGAATTCCCACGGGTAGAGCTTAAATAAGGTTTCAATTTTGTTGTTTTGTAAATCACTAAAACTACCACACTCAGCAAGGCCGATATCCTCTATAAATACAAAGTCGTTGTTTAACCCTGATTCTTTAGCGCAATCTTGCAAGTACTGCACTGTTCCGCGGTCTTCATCCGTATCTTGGCAGCAGGCAAAATGCATATGATTGACATTGTAATGTTTGCCAATGACGGCTAACTGATGCACTAGTTTTTCTTGTAAAGAATTAAATTGGTCCGCTTGTTTACCGATTTTACCCGCATTGACCTGTTCTTCTAGCCACAGCCACTGCCAAAATCCTGATTCATACAAAGATGTGGGCGTATCAGCATTATTTTCATATAGTTTAGCCGGCCCCTTACCATGGTAGGCAAAGTCTAAGCGTGAATAAAGACTGGGATTTTGATTTTTCCATGAATCAGTAATTTGCTGCCAAAAGTGCTGCGGAATTTGAAATTTTTCCAGTAATTCCTGAGAGTTGACAACTTTTTCCACCACAGCCAAACACATTTGATGAATATCTTCAGTGGGAGATTCTAAGTCCCGCTCAATTTGTTCGAGTGAGAAGTGATAATAAGCTGATTCATCCCAGTATGCTTTACCCTGCATAGTATGGAATTTAAAGCCAAACTCTGCGGCCTTTCTTTTCCAATTGACTCGTTCTGGAATGGCAACTCTTAGCATTGAAGCAACATGAATTTAATGTTGCTTACGCAATATGATATTACTAAAACGCAATTAACCACCCCAGCCACCTCTGCTAGAGCTGCTGCCCCAACTAGATTTAGCTCGAACACTGCTACCAAATCCACCGCGACTGATAGTTTTATTTACAGTCGGCTTGGGTTTTAGTGCTTTTTCACTAACACGCATACTTCTGCGGCGATTGTCGCCAAAGTCTTGGCCACCTGCACCGACCCATCTATTTCTGTAAGATGAATTTCTAGAGAAAGAAGTAAACATAGGCTGAGAGGAATACCCTCTTGGGGACATTAAATTGCTTAACATGTACCCTGCCATAAACGGCATGAAAAATGAGCCAGATTCATTTCGAACAGCATTACACTGGTTGTTACCAAACTCAGACTCACAATCACGCTGATTGTTATATTTGGGTCCTGTTCGTTCAGCTTCTTTCAAGGCATCTTCATAAGCTGTTTTGCATTTTTCGGCAAATTCAGGATTTGAATTAGTACAGTCATCTATACTGGTAAATACAGCTGCCTCTTGTTGTTTCTCACCACAAGCTGAAAGGAAAATTGCTGCAACGCCGAGTGCTAGAGGTTTAACACTAAAGCTTTTGCGCATATTATTCAGGTTGATTGTCTTTGAACGCTTGGTTTTATTGGATTGCATAGGGCCCTCCTAGTAACTCATACAAGCCGCATTAAGCAGCCCAACAGAAATTGAAACCGCTGCCAAAATAGTTCCTGCAGATACTTCATTTTTATCAATTCTGTCAGCGATCTTTGGCATAAAAGTGAAACGTAATAAGGCAAATGCGAGTGATTGAGCAATAATTGCCACCACACCCCATACAACAAAATCTATTAAAAATTCTGAGTTAGCTACAGCGCCAGCTAATGCAATGCTAAAACCGATAATAGCACCACCAAAACCTACAGCTGCTGCCTGATTCTTGTGCACTTTAACTAATTCCCATTCATCATGAGGAGTAACAAAGGCATATACTATTTTGAATACAAACAACAACAAAATTGAAACTGCAAAATACAGCGCAAAATTGCCTAAGCCTGATATTGAATTTATAATTGTGTCCATTATTTATCCTTTTTATAGTGGGTGGTATTAAATTGAGCGAATGGTGTAAATTGATTACTATCCGTTAATTGTGATATCAGCTTGGCCAATATTAAAGCCTGTACTGATAACCAAACACCGATCAAAATTATTATTCACTAACTTTTCTTCAGCTGTGACCAGTAAGGTTTCTGTTTCGTCACCTTCAAGTTGACGTTCATATAACATTACAAACTGATCGGTTTCGCTTGTGTCACCATCTTGTTCATAGGTTTTTTCAGTCATGGCGACAGGGGGAGATTCATCTCCTATTGCATCCCAAACCCGCTGATACTCTTCATCATCAATCAGATAAGTTGGCTTTGACACGCCTGAAGCAATCATTTCTTTCCACTGGGCTTCTGAACCAATCGTTTTTGTTTCATAAAAATACCATAACTTTACGTCTGTGATGTGATTTTCTGTATCGCCACCATCTAAGATGACCTGCAAGAAGGCATCATCATCGGTGTAAAATCGTAGAATTTTACCACCGGTATCTAAATTTACCTCTCCTACTGCTTGAATAAGGTGGTGGCTAGCTGCTTTTTCAATCATTAGTTCTGGTTCAATCAATCGCAACTTAAGAGGGTCGAGCTCAAAAGATCCACCTAGATACAGCCCCATAATTTCAGGTGCTTTAGGTTTTTTCTCCGTGTCTTTTTTACCAAATAATTTACTAAACATAAGGGGCCTTTTTACCTTTCAACAAAGTCGTGCCAGTTCAAATTAATAATACGCTCATCAGCAATATAGAATATTTTGTCACCTGGCAAGAGCATTAAATCTAAGTCTGGGTTAACTTGGATATTTAACTTTTCTTCTGCTTTAGACATACCAATTAACGTAGCCCGATATTTACGTTTGAGAATTTCGAAAATATGTTCAACTTTTATTGGAGGAATGTGAGCTGGGATATTGACTGAATATTGTGCTTGACCATGATTAATATCGAGTAAGTCGTGATGTAACAAACTGGAACCCGGATCAAAAGCTGATTTTGCTAACATTTCCACCGCTACGCTGGGTGTACACTCCACATTAGGACAGTGTTTTTGTAACAAACTGACTAAGCTTTCATCGTTAAAATATGCAACCATCTGCGCATCAGGATTACGCTGACTGCAATACAAAGCTGTGGTCATGGTTAGATCATCTTCTGGATTGTCCATTAACACAACACGAGCCTTGGCTACGCAGGCTCTGTCCATATCTGCATCGTTACTAAAGGTGGTGACTTTGACAAACTCAATTTGGCCAGGAAGAGGGTTAGTGATATCTGCTCTCACACACAACACTATGAGGGGATCATCTTCGGTATAGGCTCGTTCGCGGATTAATAGTTCTAGTAGACGTATAGTACGATTACCATTCCAACCTAGCACAAGAATATGGTCTTCAATGTCTAAACTTTTCAAACCTCTTGCTCCTTTTTGCCATTGATTCGATACCCAATTTGCAACGCGTCCCAAGACAAGGGCAAAAATACTGAGGCCCATTGGAATTATATAAAAGGATACTAAATATTTACCTGAGGTGGTACCGGGTGACAAATCACCATAACCTACCGTTGAACCTGTAACAACCAACCAATAAACAAAATCCGCAGATTGTGTTAGAGATTTTTCTCCCGCTAGATGCAGAAGTAACCAACTAGTCGACCCATAAAAAAGAAGCGCCAGTACAATAGTGTACCAGCGCATCTCAGCAAACACTCGAACCAACATTTTGCGTAACTTTGGAAACATCATTTGCTTTGTCTTATTTCAATTCAAATGCTAATGAGTTATTTGCCTAAAATACGGCTGAGTTCGTCATCTGCAGATGAACTGCCGCCAGCTATGCCTGCTTCAGCTAAACGTTTACTCAAATCATCACTCGACTCTTCAGTTGCCAACTCTTCGGCAGCTTGTAATTCAGCATTACGCAAGTTCTGCTTGTCTTGAATACGTGATAGTGATTCAGTGGCAGTTTTCATTTTACTATTAGCGCCTAGGTGGCGAGATGATACTGCAACCTGAGCTTTTTGTACTGACTCAGTAGCCTTTACCATATCAACCTGTTGCTCTAGACGTTTTAAGTTTGATTTAGCTTGCTTAATATTTACAGCCAATTGTTTTTCAGACTGCTTAAACTGATCAAGGTACTTTTGTTCACCTTCTTGCTCGGCACGTAAATCACCCACTTTTTGTGCACAGTCCAAGGCTAATTGACGGTCTGTATCTATTGCCTTACGAGCGTGCGTCTCGTATTGCTCGACAGAACCTTGCAAGCTATCAACTTTTTGTTGAGCTAATTTGCATTTGGCCAATATTTGAGTTCTCGCATGATCTGACTTACGCAGTTCGTCTTTGGCATCACGAATTTCTTGTTCAAGAATACGAATGGCCTGACTATCAGCGACAGATTGCGCCGCTTCAGTTGCTCCGCCTTTAACAGCAGTGACTAATTTTCTCCAAACTGACATATTCCTACTCCTAATTTATAAAATAAATGCTACTGCAAATGATCTTGATATGCATCTAAAAATGCTTCAACATTTTGAAACAGGGTAACTAGCTCAATCATCACACTCTCAGCTTTTGACTGTGAGCTTAACGATCCAAACGCGGTGTAATATTCTTCACCAGCGACTTGCGATATGCCCACTGTAGTCAGTGGAAATATCATGTGTGTTTTTAGAATTTCTTCATTCAATGCCACACAGTCCTTGACTTCGGTTTTGGCAAATAGCAGTGACTCAACCAAAATTTGCTCACCACTAATGGCTAACCATGCATCTATACCGTCGCTATTTGCTATTAATAAACAATTTTCTTCTTTAGTGACAACTAAGTCTTCGTTGTCTGCTAAAAGGGTCTCAAGTTGGTTAAGATCCCAAGTCATGGCTACTCTCCTGTAGGGCTATTGACTAAACCGCAACTCAAAGATGTTGACCATCAGTGATATTACGTTTTATATTTTAGTCAGTTTAAAGTTAATATGTCAAATTATATTTTACAACATTTGATATTTATAAGTTTTAAATGTAAATTATAATTCACGTTTGACTATCGGGTAAAAATAAAGCTATGTCCAAAAACAATGATGAAACAACAGATGTAAATGCAAATAGTACCATACCATCGCTTGCAGCCGATTGGCGACAACTGGTTCAGCGTCTACTCAAAGCTGAAATGTCAAAGCGTGGCACTAAGTACCAAGATCTTAGCGATAGATTATCTAATATAGGGATACATCAAAGCGCAGACAACCTTAGAAATAAAATTAATAAGGGCATTATGGGTGCAGATTTGTTGTTACAAATCATGTATGTGCTCAATATGCGCAAAATTGAGCGAGATGACATTATTGAAATCTTTGCCGACTTAGATAGTCCATTAGATTAGATTCAGGCGTGTTTCTGTTTAAAGTTTGTTTTACTGACTATGGATGAGTTGTTGCTTGAATGGATTAATAAACTATTCCACACCAAATCCGATAGATTGTATTGTCCAGCAGTGTTCCAATTCAATTAACAAGGAGAGCAATAAAGTGATGGTGATCAGTTGCCCTAAACCATAATGTACAATTACATTGTGTGGTGTTTTTTGCACAAACTTTCCAAGCCCAATGGATAAATAGTTGCCAATTAAGGCTGAAGTAAAAGCGGCCAATACCAAAATAAGAATAGCTACCGATGATCAACAACATATTTAATGTGAACATGAAGCCCACTAAATAAAATAAAATAAAATTAAGTTGGTCAGAAAGCCAAAAAAACCCAACTCTGATGAATTTCTATTTGTACACCTTAAAACTTAATAAGATATCTATAGCAATTATCGCGGTAAATAATAAAGTAATGTTCCCTGACACATGAAAACATATGCTAGCAGGTAAAGACCACCATAAGCTAATACAAGGCCAGTGATGATAATATTAGTGTAAGTTGTAGGGATCATTTTTAAAACGAAGATAGTCAATCTGGCCATAATAACACCGACTATTAAGCCGCTGCTTATAACTTTTGCTAACAAGCCAATAGCACCAAAATCTGTTAATTGGTGTTCATCTAGGGAAGCGGCTGACAAAACATCAGACAGTTCGGTTGCTGTAGCATCGTTAAACAGACTTTATATTTAAATCAAGTTAGCGAATTTACAGGGTGCTTTGGCCTTATTTAGCTGAGTAACAACTGCAACAGGATCGGTAGTAAAAATAACTGACCATAAGTCGGTGCCGCTATCCAGGGAAAAGATTGTGCATGTTCAACCTAGTAAAAAATAATATCATTTTCTGTTAATGCTATTAATGCTGCTGTTAACATACCAATGGTGACGCTGAGTAAAATAAATCCGATTAAAGGTCACATAATATGATTGTTGATATAAAGCGCTGCATTAAAAACTATAATGGGAATTATGGTTAAGACGACATGCCCCAAAACAAAATACATAGTGTTAAAGGTAACTTACTGAACCATGTCGTTGCAGTGGCAGCTATTCCTTTGATCAATAATAATTAACATGGTTACTAACTAGACAACATCCGCAAAATATTCTTTTTTAATTATTTGTAATAACTTTGAATCGTTAATATTTACTAAAAAGCACAAATAAATGAGATCGTGTAGAAAAAAAAAGAATATTAGGTAGTACAAATTAACTTTTAAGCTGATGATTGTTTTTTTGAAAGAGCTGCAGTATTAGTCAATGTGACTTGTCTGCAGCAATAAATATCAAGACAAAAAAAAGCTCGGACATCGAAGTGATAACCGAGCAAATGGCAGTTTTTGGGAGAAAACGTCAATAATCTAACTGTTAACTCATTCTAATTTAGTAAAATTTATCTGCAATTAAAATTGGGTATGCAGACCTGATTGCAGGTATTAATTAATATACGTAAAATAGACTACAAATAATGTTGAGACAACTATGAAACTATCTGATTTCCATTTCGTTCTTCCAGAAAACCTTATAGCTCGTTACCCTACCGAAAAGCGCAGTAGCAGTCGCCTGATGCACTTAGATGGTAAAAGTGGTGATATCACGCACAAACAATTCACAGACATCCTTGGTTTAATCGACGAAGGCGATTTGTTAATTTTTAATAACACTCGAGTGATCCCAGCAAGGTTATTAGGTCAGAAAGAATCAGGTGGTAAAGTTGAAATCTTGATTGAGCGTGTATTAGATGAACACCGTGTACTAGCTCACGTTAGAGCCAGTAAAGCGCCAAAAGTAGGCAGTAAATTAATACTCGAAGGCACAGTGAAAGCTGAAATGGTCGCACGCCATGATGCTTTATTTGAATTGAAATTTTTGAATGATGAACCTGTTTTAGCCCTACTTGAACAGTTTGGCCACATGCCGTTGCCACCTTATATTGATCGTCCCGATGAAGATTCAGACAAAGAACGTTATCAAACTGTGTATAACAAAGTGCCCGGCGCTGTTGCTGCTCCCACAGCTGGTTTGCATTTCGATGAAGATATTTTACAGCAGCTAAAAGACAAAGGTGTCAACAGTGAATTTGTTACTTTACATGTCGGTGCTGGCACGTTTCAGCCTGTTCGTGTCGACAATATTATTGAACACCAAATGCATTCTGAATATGCAGAAGTATCGCAGCAAGTAGTTGATGCTATTTTAGCTACAAAGGCTGCTGGTAAACGTATTATTGCGGTGGGGACTACTTCAGTGCGTTCGATAGAATCAGCTGCACATGCATCACTAAAAGCTGGCTCTGAATTGGCACCTTTTTTTTCGGATACCGATATTTTTATCTATCCTGGCTATGAGTTTCAGCTGGTAGACGCCATGTTAACTAACTTTCATTTATCCGAATCTACTTTGTTAATGTTAGTCAGTGCCTTTTGTGGAAAACAAAATATTGAAAGTGCTTATCAACAAGCAATAGAGAAAGAGTATCGTTTCTTTAGCTACGGTGACGCAATGTTTTTGAATAAAAATTAACGCTTATTTGGAATAGATCAATTAGCTGTCGTTAAACTCAGTAAAGCAGTCAGTGTTGGAAACTTTTATTTTTCGTAAATTGAAACGCCAATCAGGGTTTTTGTCTCAGCCATTTTTAAAAGGGGGTCAATTAAATTTATTGACTATGAAATGTTTGAAATTAATGATTCAAACCATCGCCCTGCCACAGTCGCCTATTTGTTAGTAAAAGAGTCCTTATATTTACATGTGGACTATAATTTAATAAATATCAATTGTATTTGCATAATGCAGGGTGAATTAACCATGGGTAAACAGAAATCTCGTTATCAGTCTTTGTTAGAAAACTTGTCTGATTGGATCCTGCAATCTGCTGAGCAGGATCTATTAACAATGATGGATTTAGTTACTCAGGCCAAGGCTTATTTGCGAGCGGCAGAAGATCTTAGTTTGGAAGAAATTTATACTCTAGAAAACTATTTATTAAGGGATTTTAAAGCTTTCAGCCAACGCTTAAGTGAAGATGTAGATAACTCGTTTTGGTGGCAGAACACCAAATACGAAATTTGGCAGACAATTGCTCGTATGTCAGATCGGAGTAAATTGGAATTTTTTGAAATGCAAATAGATATCGCCCAACATGGAACATACAGTGCAGGAGAATTGGTAGCTATTGGTGAGCTTATTTGTAAAAAATGTGGCCATAGTCATAATATTACTGGCGTACAGAGGATCCTACCGTGCACAAAATGTGGTGGTGATACATTTGCAAGAAAAACATCGTCAGTCTAACTGTTTAAATTAGTTGTCATAAATATGTCGTCAGTCATAAGGCTGGAAGGTGCTTCCAATAAGTATTTTAAGGACCGCCCCCATAGTTTTCCGATTGAAATAAGGTTTTACATTATTTGATTAATTGATGAGAAAAGGCATAAACAATAACGACCGAAATAGCGTTGGAGTCATTACCCATTATCGGTGTTTCTTTATCTCCATGGACCTTATCATTAACACAAAACTATCGTTATTGTCATTTCGGGTGCCAGTGTAGGCTATATACATCGCTGTTTGTTTATCGAAAATATAAACATGTTCAAAGGTGGTTTGAGCTGTGCCATTGTTTTCTCCATACCCTTACCTTTAACTGTTTGAAAATTGTATCTTGACCCTTATTTTTTTTCCGTAAATACCTCGCCTATTGTAAAACTGTCACGATCATTACTGGATAATCCAGCAATATCCATTTCAGTTTGATAACTACCGCCTAGGCTAAATAATCCAAGGTTATAACCAATAGTAGAGGCCGCTGCAGTTTGTTCTGTATTGGAGGTTTAGCTTTTAGTAGAAAATAGTTGGTATCATTTTCGCCTTCTTCGGGTGCATCAGTTGTCGCAATATTAAAACTGAATTAATTGATCGATTTATAATAAATGGCATTGTCAGTTTGACCTTAAATGCCAATGGCATCCGATAAATTACCAAGATCACCGATTTACTCAGCGAAAATTATAATCATTTGTATAATGATTTAGAAACAGTATATGCCCAACTAAGCTGAACCAGAACTATCTTTTACTCCAAAGTATAAAGCTCTTCCTTTGATAAATATCAGATCTAATGACTAAGCTCCGCTAATCAAATCATTTTCACTTCGTGCAGTTTAATCTTCGCCCGATTCAAATTGAAAGATGAGTTTCAAATCGGGATTGGGTTGATGCTCGCCGTTAAAACTCAGACGGGAGGAATTACTTGTCTTTCTCGGTCTTTAAAGGTTTTTATTTGGCCCCTAAATTTATCGAAATATTGTTTATCTTTTACTTGCACCCCATGTAGACAACTTGATCCACGATTATTATCCAGTTATCTATCGTGGACCTAACATCGCTTAATAGCGTTACCTGGAAGGAATTATCTGACAAGTTTGTGAAAGCATTTTGAGCAAAAACTAAAAATGTGCTTTATCACTAGTATAGAGTTCGAGAAGCTCTTCTTGCCCGGCAAGTAGAAACCTCTGATGCCAGTTTTCATGTCAACTGCAGCAGCACCAATTTATTAAGTGGTGTCGAACACATTGTGGGTATGGCCCACCGAACTAAATTCGGATCTCAGTGACCTGACGCTAAGATAGACTACAAGAACCATAACAGCCAATAAAGATAAAATTACCTGCAACCAGAACGACAAAAACAACATGATTGAGCTCATTAACAATCAAAAATGGCAGCATAATTAGGGTGGCAAAGCTAAATGTAAAAATAAAAGGCCCAGGCTCGATATCCCTAATGAGATTAATTTTAAGGGCAGATATAGCCAAAACAAAGTTAGTGGTGGCAGCAAATAAAACTAGAATCAATGCCTTGCTTAACATGTGCTCCTAAATGTGAATGAATCCGACCCAGATCTCTTCGAATAGTCCCACTCCATCAATACCAAAAAACCAAAGCAACTCTGCCCAAGGCAAAACTGAATGTGCTTTGATATCTTAGTCGACAATAAATAGAAGCAACAAAATTCCTATTAAGTACATTCATTGGATGATGAACAATTGTAAAATTTATTACGTGCGGATGGAAATATTTGTGTTGTTAAGTGAAACAAGTATTTTTATAAAATGCGAAACGTTTAATTTTTGGTGTGACTACAGAGATATCTAATGAATTTGACTGATCGTTAAAAAAGTGATCTCATCCCACTAGTTTATTAATTTATGGTGAGTATTTCTAATATAATCGTTTTTTGATTAGTATGTTGGTGGAGGTAATGTTGATGTTTTTTACTAAGGTCACTCAGATTAGGACGTATGACTAGGCTTTCCTTAAAAATCCTGAGTAAGCGATTAATCTGTTGGTTGCAGTTGTTGTGTTTATCTCAGTTAATGAATGAAGTTCAAATTATCCGTGATAAGTTTTCAACCTTTGACTGATTCGTATATAATCCCGCATCGTTTTTAAGCATGGCTTGTTAAATGGTGCAGAACATCTAAATATGTTTGCACACAATTAACATCCAGTTTCGCCATCGAACTGTTTTTCGGTAAGCTGAGAAAATTAATGAAATTTGAATTAGATAATACAGACGGTAAAGCTCGCCGGGGACGTTTGATTTTTGACCGTGGTGTTGTTGAAACACCTGCTTTTATGCCGGTGGGTACTTATGGAACGGTAAAAGGTATGACGCCGGAAGAGTTAGACGAGACAGGTGCACATATTTGTTTGGGCAATACTTTCCATTTAATGCTGCGTCCAGGTACTGAAATCATCAAACTACACGGTGACTTGCATGACTTTATGCACTGGGATAAGCCTATCCTGACTGACTCGGGTGGTTTTCAAGTATTTAGTTTGGGAGACCTACGCAAGATCACCGAACAAGGTGTTACTTTTCGTTCACCTATTAATGGTGAAAAAATTCTTCTTACTCCAGAGAAGTCTATGCAGGTGCAGCGTGACTTGGGATCAGATATTGTGATGATATTTGACGAATGTACTCCTTATCCTGCTACTGAGAGTGAAGCTCGAGTTTCTATGGAACTATCTTTGCGATGGGCAAAACGGAGTAAGACTGAACATGGTGATAATCCGTCTGCATTATTTGGTATCATTCAAGGCGGTATGTATGAGGGACTTCGGGACTTATCATTGTGCGGACTCGAAGATATTGGTTTTGATGGTTATGCTATTGGTGGTTTATCAGTCGGTGAACCAAAAGATGAGATGATAAAAGTGCTTGACCATACCACAGACCAAATTCCCGCGGATAAACCTCGCTACTTGATGGGAGTAGGTAAACCAGAAGATATTGTGGAAGCTGTTCGCCGTGGTATTGATATGTTTGATTGTGTGATGCCCACGCGTAATGCTCGCAACGGCCACATGTTTATTACCAGCGGTGTGGTCAAAATTAGGAACGCGGTTCATAAAACTGATACGGGACCATTAGACGAAAAATGTGATTGTTACACTTGTAAAAATTATTCTCGGTCATATCTACATCACTTGGACAAATGTAATGAGATTCTTGGTGCACGTTTAAATACCATTCATAACTTGCGTTACTACCAACGTATTATGCAAGGTTTGCGAGATGCCATTGCCATTAATGAGCTTGATGTATTTGTCGCTAAATTTTACGCAGAAAAAGAGTTGCCTGTGCCTCAGTTGAAAAACTAACGGGTATTAACATAATTAAAATTTACAAAAAATAGGGGAATTTATGAGTTTATTTATATCCAATGCGTATGCGCAAGATGCTGGTGGTTCAGCAGGTGGCGGTTTCGAAATGTTGATCATGCTAGGCGTGTTTGGTCTTATTTTTTATTTTATGCTTTATCGTCCACAAGCTAAGCGTGTTAAAGAGCACAAAAACCTAGTCACTTCCTTAGGCAAAGGTGATGAGGTGCTCACTCAAGGTGGAATGCTGGGTAAAATTGTAAAAGTGTCTGATGAGAAAGATTTTATCGAGATTGCTTTGAATGATAGTACTAATATTGTCATTCAAAAATCTGCAGTTTCAGCGGTATTGCCAAAAGGTACCATGAAAGCAATATAAATATAGCGTGAATAAGGGGCTAAGAAGCCCCTTTTTATTGGAAGAATGTAAGGAATTTTTTGTGTTAAATCAAACTCCGCTATGGAAGTACATATTGGTAATATTTGTGGTCGGCATCTGTGCTTTATACGCCTCTCCAAATTTATATGGCGCAGATCATGCAGTTCAAATATCCGCGAGTAAAAACGCTATTGTTAATGCTGCTGTAGTTGAAAAAGTTACCGCAGAGCTAGCCGCGGCTAATATTTCAAATAAAAGTATTGTGCTACAAAACGAACAAATTTTGGTTCGTTTGATTGATTCTGATACCCAGTTAGTCGCTCGCGAAAAAATCGATAAAGCTCTAGGTGACGATTATATTGTTGCTATGAACTTAGCCCCCGACACTCCAGATTGGCTAGAAAATCTGGGTGGCACGCCAATGA
>OOFU01000032.1_pt1:0-2500 | contig 17315 bp, 16 predicted proteins | sample 1670361 | NCBI WGS metagenome assembly OOFU01 (sample SAMEA98145418, study PRJEB22522) | marine metagenome | biome: marine biome; feature: marine water body; material: sea ice | place: Arctic Ocean | collected 14-Sep-2015 | depth 1.3 m
ATTCCACGGTCACTGGTTATTCTAAATATTTTGGATGCTACAACGATGAAGAAGCCTTGGATCCTTTGCAGAGAGCTACGGCAATCTCATGGCTACCTTCCCCACTTTCGTTGGCAGAGAACCCAACGCAAGAGCTCGCCAACTCTACGAGCAAGTTTTTGTTACTTCCAAAGTCCAACCTCATATCTATCTCATGCTCACGCAGGATGTTCAAGGCAACTCTATCATCTCCGTACTCCACCGTTCGTATCGTCATGTTGCGCCTATGGGTTCACCTGTCACTAAACTCAATGTGGCCTTCCTCAGAGATATACGAAGACTCCTTCCACCCATGGTGGTCTACTGGGAATCTTCTCGTGCCCAAGCCCGAGACTCTTGATCAAGAATTTGCCAAAGACACTACTCTCAGAGCTGCCGGACCTTACCAGCAAGACAAGCCTGGCATGCATAATGTGGCAACCCGGCCTATTATTTATCTTCCGCCAAAGTTTGCACCCATTGCCTTGGCCAATCCTACAATGACCCAGTACAAAGCCTGGGAATCTATTGTGGGCCTCATTTGTACTGGCAACGATGCCAAGGTACATATCCAAGCCATGCAGCCGCTCCTCAACTGGATTAGGGCTGCGTGTACCAATCTCGGTGAAGACCACAGCTTCGTCAGTGAAGCCCCTAGTTATCCCCATCCACCGGTCCCTTTGCTCGAAGACTGCGCTGTGGAAGCTCCTCTCAAGCAGGACCTGCCGGGTATTGTCCCCGATACTGGTCCGCAAACAAGCACTACTATGGCAATTAATCATCTCACTACCAAGATGCTTAGGGTCAACCAAGACAAAGTTCTCAGAGAGCAAACAACCAAGGCAAAAACTCCTGAGATTTACTATGGACAAGGAATAGTCATCCTTTGCAGGGTCACCTATGCTACTAACATCCAGCAACTTCCAGAAGTCTATCACGACATTGCTAAATCCCCAAAGCGCATGGAGCGCCAAGCAATTGAAGAGCCCCTACGGGCTACAGCCAATAGTCTCGGACTACTGGACTATGTTCCAGCAGCTACCGCAGACAGGGTCCGTGTGGTGGTGGCCCATTTTGTGACCAGCCGTCTGGCCCTCAACAGTAATTTCCGACCAAATTGACCACAGAAATTCCACTTTTGGGCAGCCGGCCGGCGGAAATTCACTTATTACACGTCTTCGTCAACTTTGCTCTACGTGAAGGTACATACCGTTTCTTTATTGCGCCACTACTGTAGCTCAACTTTGCTCTACGCTAGGTATGTACTGCAGCCTATGAAGAACTACAAACTCACCTCCAGCCGATTGTCGTTGACTGCCGGCCATGGCGTTTGGCCGCTGGATTTCAACAACAAAAATAGGTAAAAAAATCTAGTAACATCACTATTTAGCTTATGGTCTTATAGATTTATCCAAGCGGTCTTAGTTGGATTGCTTGTACTGCTGTCTCAAAATCGCGATTGCCATGGTCAACATGGCCATGGGGTGGGGCAATTTTTACCAAATTCCAGAAAAATGCAACTAGATAACAATCTACCGTGATAAAAATTGTATGGACTAGTAGCTATCATCCTCCTACTTAGACTAGTGCCTCGGGATTGTTGGTTGGTTGTTGTGTTGGGCCAAAATGAGAATTGCCATGGCCGGTGGGGTGCGCAACGATTTTGTATTTGGTGTTTGGTGTTTGATGCGCGCGCATGAGGAAGTGAATTTTGAGTAAAAGGCTGAATTTTTGTTCTAAATAGTTGACAATTCAGAACAAAAGTGTCTGGTTTTACAGCATCTCCCGCTCCACACATGAGAAAAATAAATATAAACGCTTTGTATAGGCATAGATCATCGCTTTTTGTATAAATGTCCTTGTGTGTGGAGTGGGAGATGCTGCAATACTAGTCATTTTTTGTACGTATTTTTAACACGAGAAATGTTAGTCCATCTAGTCAATTTTGAAAAATGTCACAGCGCCATTCACTCGTGGCTCAGCCCGACTGGGACCGTGTCGGCAGCGCTCACCAAGAAAATGGCAGGTTGTGATTTTAGTCACTTTGACCTCCAAGATTTGGAAGCTGGCATTCATCCATTTGGCACTACTTACAGGAGCCCCCAATCCTGTACCAAGCTTCAACAAGCGCTCTCTGTGTACGGCGATCTTCGCAAAGGCACCAGCGCTAGCTTGCTCGATTTTCAAGTTCTACTTGAAACTGAAAAGATTGGTATTCCGTACTCTATGACGGAAGTCACCTACTGCTTCAAAAGTGTTCGCGTCCTGCTTCACGCTTTACTCGGCTCACTCCACCCTCTAGTACAAGCCTGGGACAATTTCGTTTCCATGTGGATTGGTCGCGAAGCCCGCCTCAGCAAAAATCTGGACATGCACCAGTTTGTCCTCGTTTTGTGCTGGCTGCAAATCCGCTTTTCGACTTGGCTCACGGACCAGCACCGTAAGCCTGTGCACATCTCAGTGCCCAAAATTCACTATGCTA
>OOFU01000032.1_pt1:12500-17315 | contig 17315 bp, 16 predicted proteins | sample 1670361 | NCBI WGS metagenome assembly OOFU01 (sample SAMEA98145418, study PRJEB22522) | marine metagenome | biome: marine biome; feature: marine water body; material: sea ice | place: Arctic Ocean | collected 14-Sep-2015 | depth 1.3 m
CCAAGACCGACGCTCTGCTACAAAGTTTACCTGTGCTTTACAATACATCAAACAAAATGTCTTTGATGAAACCATCTGTATCAGCCTAAATCCGGTCTAGTTCTGGCCATTACATACAAAATTCTAGTATTATAGAGCCATCTAGTCAAATACCAGAAATCGATGGCAGTTTTTCAACAAAGACCCAAGACCTGCTACAAAGTATATCTGTGCTTTAAAATATAATAAACTAAAGGTCTTCATCCAAACTAAATCTGTATCAACCTAAATCCGGTCTAGTTCTGACCATTACATTGGAATTTCTAGCTTTCAGTGAGATAAGCTAGCTAGATGATGGCCGCAGTGGCTACTAGAGAAACCAACCAAGACCAACACCCTACTGCAAAGTATATATGTGCTTTAAAATACAATTAACTAAAGGTCTCAAACCAGACCAAATCTGTATCAACCTGTAGATACGGTCTTGTTCTGACCATTTGATTGGATTTTCTAGATAAGTACGCAATGTAGAACATATGTAACTGCTGTACTTGTGATAGCATCACAACCAAGACAGTCACCCTGCTACAAAGTATATATGTGCTTTAAAATATAATAAGCCAAAGGTCTTCATCCAGACCAAATCTATATCAACCTAAATATGGCCTAGTTGCTACTATTTCATTGGATTTTCTAGATAAGTATTAAATGCAGCTACGTAACTGCCATACTCCTAATAGCATCCCAACCAACACCCAAGACCTGCTACAGATTGTATTTCTGCTTGTGCATATAATAAGCTAAAGATCTCCCCCCAGACCAAGTCTTTATCAACCTAATCCAGCTGAGGTCTAGTTGTGACCACCATGTCATTGGAATTTCTAGCTTAGGACTGTTGCAACGGAAGCTATAAATTATGATGTAATATTCGGACCTATACCAGTATGGGGCCAATACTAATTATGATTGGTAAAAGATTTAGTTTATTGTATTCAGAGGAGGATAGAAACCTCTTAGCATGTCTTGGGTCTTTGTTGGGATGCTATAATGACTATGGCCATCATTAAGCTAGAATTTTGATGTAGCCACACCAAAACAGCTATAGTGGGTCGGACTAGCTAGAGGACAGGTCTTGTACCTATACAGTTTGTGTTTTGTTGAAGAAGTTTAGTTTAATGTATTCAAAGGAGGATAGAAGCGTTTGTTGCACATCTTGGGTCTTGGTTAGGTTGGTACCTAGGTGGTCAAGGCGTGGGTGAGATTGTAATGCGAGGAGGTTTTGGGTGTCCAATTACCGCGGTAGACGGTGAGACAACATTTTGGGGATGAAATAGGCCCTGATGAATGTGAATGTGAACGAGTGAGCTCGACCAAGAGGCAAGGAGCATGTGCACCATGACTAAATTGCATCATTTTAGGTTGACCTTTTACATTTGATAAGATTATCCTCCTGGAGCATCCTTCGTGCAAGCTTAATACTTGCTATAGCACCCTGACCAAGACCCAAGACTTACTGTAAAGTTTCCATCCCTTTCTAAATACAATAGACTAAAGTTTGTCAACCAAACATAATATGTATGCCCCCCATTCCCATCTAGTTCTGATCATTGCCTTGGAATTTATATGTTTTGTTGTAACAATCTATCTAAATGAGGGCCCCACTCTCTAGAGGGGCCCCAACCAATACCCAAGACCTGCTGTTGACCTGCTGCAGAGTTTCCATCCACTTTTGAATACAATAGACTAAAGGTCTTCCACCAAACATAATATGTATGGGCCCCATACCAGTCTAGTTCTGACAAATACATTGGAATTTCTAGCTTTCGTTCTGACAACCTAGATAAACGAGGGCCCCACTCTTTATAGCTGCCTAACCAATACACAAGACCTGCTACAAAGTTTCCATCCACTTTTAAATACAATAGACTAAAGGTCTTTAACTCTAGACATAATAATATGTATGGCCCCCATACCCATCTATTTTCTGTCCATTACATTGGATTTTCTAGCTTTTGTTGTGACAATCTATCTGATTGAGGGGCCCACTCGCTGTGGCTAACCAACCAAGACCCAAGACCAGCTGCAAAGTTTCCATCCACTATTTAAATGCAATAGACTAAATGTTGTCTCCCAAATAGAACATGTATGGCCCGCAAAACCATCTAGTCCTGAGCATTGTATTGGAATTTTTGGCTTTCATTGTGACAATCTATCTAAACAAGGCCCCTCTCCCTATAGCATTCCAACCAAGACCCAACACCTGCTACAAAGTTACCATGCCCTTTTCAATGCAGTAGACTAACTAAAGGTTGTCAACCAAACACAATATGTATGCCCCCAAAACCCATCTAGTTCTGACCATTTCATTGGAATGTTTAGCTTTCTTGCTGTGACAATCTATCTAAACGAGGGCCCCACTTGCCGGGCATTCTTGTTCTTTGTATTAGGCCACTTTTCACAGTACAGAATGTACAGCAAGTCCCCGTAGATCTGCCTTCCTGTGCCCAAAGTCAAGGTTTTGCGTAGCCATCATACTTGGCAGGTTTCCAGCACACAAACAACAACACGGAAGCATCCAATCACAGCAATTGGCATGAGATGCCTTTGACGTCACTCTGATATGTTTTCAATAGCCAACCGTTACCTTTATATAGATATTCTCTGCCCTGTCATTGCAGCCACAAATGTTGCCCAACAAACAAAAAGGTCACTGTTGGTACATGACGTCATGCGATGATATTAGTATCAGTGGGTGACAGACAGATGACAACAGTGCAGTGGGCACTACTAAAGTACCTGTATACCGGTACTAGATAGGTCTTTTCACCAATGTTCACATGATTTGCCTCCTGTGCTAATTCTTTTCTAGGCATGTGTCTAGCAGTGGCAATAGCAATGCTCTAACTAGATTGATACAGGGTGCATAAAGTTACCTCTTGTTCTCAGTCCCATAGGTTAGTGTATGAGAGATAAAATGAGAGGGTTGTGCACTACAATTATAGTCTCGAATGCTTGGTTTGGGGTGAAAGTGTAATGTGTATCCAGATGTAAATAGCTAAATGGCTGGGTCCAATGGTGACAACTAGACCAATCAATCATCAATATGCATTCATGCCATGGTCAGTCCTTTGCTTTGATGTGTTAACAATGAAATAGAAGTGTGTTGAGTGCAACCATAGCTTTGTTGTAATAGTTTAGACTGCTGGTTCTGTTTTTATCTAGAGTTTAGAACTAGGAAGTCTACAACGTGATGACTAGACTGATACAGGGCTGCTGCCATTCATTCCTGCACTCAATCTTTTTCTTTAGTATATTAGTAAGATATTTGAAGCATGCTAAGTGTAAGAGTACTCTTCCTTGCAATGCTAGAATTGGTTGACATTCCATACTTATCTAAAATTTCCAATGTAGTTGTCACAATTAGAGCTGACTTAGGCTGATACAGATTTGGTCTGGTGGCAAACCTTTAGTGTATTGTATTTTAAAGCACATATAAACTTTGTAGCAGGTCTTGGGTCTTGGTTGGGTTTCACTAGCCACTGTTAGGGCCATTGTTTAGCTAGCCCATCTCAGGGAAAGCTAAAAATTCCAATGAAATGGTCACAACCAGACCAAAATTAGGTTGATACAGATTTGGTATGGTTGAAAGCCTTTAGCTCATTGGATTTAAAACCACATGTAAACTTTGTAGCAGGTTTTGGGTCTTTGTTGTGATGCCATCATGAGTATGGTAGTTACGTAGCTACATTCCATACTCATCTATAAATTCCAATGTAATGTTCACCACTAGACCAGATTTAGTTTAATATAGGTTTGGCCTTACACAAGATATTGAGTTTATTGTATTCAAAAGGAGGTATAGACTTTGTAGCAAGGCGTGGTGATTGGTTGGGTTGCTACAGCCTTTGGTTCTGTTATTTGAAAAGATGGGTAGTCTAGAAGGCTAGGATTTTCTATATAATGGCCAGACCTATACGCATATTGGGCCCATGGGCATAAAACTTTGTCAGCATCCTTTAGTATCATGTATTAGCAATAAGGATATCAACTTTGGATTGGGGAGTGGATCTGGGTTTGATTGCTACACCCTTTGTTCAATTATTTAAATAGATGCCTTCTAGACGCATCTAGTCAAATAACTTACCCAACGGCTGGAGCAACCCAACCAAGACCCACCACTACCTCCTGCAAAGTTAACATCCTCTTACTAATACATAATACTAAAGGATGGTGGCAACGTTTTATGTCTCGGGGCCCAATATCAGTCTAGTTCTGGCCATTCCACAGGTAATTCTAGCATTCTAGACCCATCAAGCCAATAAACGGAACCACCAGCGGTTTCTCACCCAAGACCTATGCCCTGCTACAAAATTTACATCCTCATTCAAATATATCATACTAAAGGAATATGGCAAAGGTTTATGTCTCTGGGACCACTATCAGTTCAGTTCTAGCCATTTTATAGGTAACTCTAGCATTCTACACCGGTCAACTCAAATAATGGAACCACCTGCGGTTTCTCACTCAAGACCAATAACCTGCTACAACGTTTACATCCACTCACTAATACATAGTACTAAAAGATTCTGGCAAAGGTTTATGTCTCTGGGACCACTATCAGTCCAGTTCTAGTCATTTTATAGGTAACTTTAGCATTCTACACCGGTCAACTCATAACTTTTAAAAATCAAAAACCAAAACACGTATATTTACACGCATCGTAGAGGTTCTACGCAAAACCCACGCACCTTCGCCTCGAATCACATCCGCTGCTACGCCCTTTAACGTACCGCAGCCACGTGACACCGGCCATGACGAAGAAGTCTGGAAAACGCC
>OOFU01000033.1_pt1 | contig 17210 bp, 13 predicted proteins | sample 1670361 | NCBI WGS metagenome assembly OOFU01 (sample SAMEA98145418, study PRJEB22522) | marine metagenome | biome: marine biome; feature: marine water body; material: sea ice | place: Arctic Ocean | collected 14-Sep-2015 | depth 1.3 m
TACGTAAATATTACCTTGAGAATCCAGTTTAACGTCAGTTAAACTAGACGTAAAAGTTTTAACATTTGGCGTCAAAGTATCTAGTGCCCCAGCAGTAATTGTGGCGCTACTAAGATACTTAAAGTTATAACTTGCGATATACATCTTATCGAAGTCTTTAGTAATCCCAATTCCAAAGGGGTATGGCGTTCCTGTTATAAAATCAGTGATATTTGTAGGATCAGCGACTTCTATCTTAGATACTTTATCAGCAGAGTATTGAGCTACATACATATAATCATCCCGCACAATCATAGCCAGAGGGTCGGTAATTGGAGAAATCCAATCGGATTCTCCCGCACCTGAATTAGTCATGTCAATGCGAGTAATTTTGTTTAAATTATAGTAGCTAATGTAAAGGTACTGCCCGTGAACCAGGAGCCCATATTTACTACTTGCCTGCACCGTCGCATAAGATGATTTCACCCCAGCAGGGGTAATCATATAAATTTGATCGCCACTCAACTCAGCCACATAAATATTGCCGGCAACATCCTGTGCGATACCACCTGGCCCAGTTATCGTGGCTATTTCTTGAGTAGTCGTACTCCCTGTAACTATCGATAACCAATCTGGGATTGGTGCACCAGAAGCTCCCGACCATGTAAGCGTATCTCCAATATCAACGTCTGAACCTGTCATGGCATAACTATATGGCGCATCCTGGGTTGCACTGGTTATTGCCGTACTATTGATCGTTGGTGGGGTATTTGCCGATACTTCAACAGTGAAAAACAGTAAAGTTATCAGGGCGTAAGGGATTCGTTTAGTAATAAACAATAATTTAACAACCTTTTGCAGCAATCGAATTGGATTCGAAGATCCACCGCCGCCAAAGGCTAGCAGTGCGATCGAGGCCATCAACACTGACGCTGCTTTAAGTTTTCCAATATTAAATTTGGAGTCAGAATTATTTGATTGAGATACTAGATAATGGTCGTTAGACCGTGGTGTTATTTTGAACATATATAGGTACTATCCCTCCGCATGTGTTAGCAAACAAATTGATACCCTAAGCGCAAAATATGCACTAGATATGTAAGGATTGTGCAATTTTGTGCAAAACGAGATTAGTTTTTAAAAAAGACCTACAGTTAAAGGGGTCGGAAGTACATGCGAAAATTTTGGGGGACAGATCTTTGGTTTATGATAAAACAAAGGTTAGCTCCCTATGTCTAGACCACATAGTCAGCTGCGCTTTCAGAAGCTCGTTTATTGCACTCAAATCAAGTTGTGTCTCAGCTACCTTTGCTGTGGTGAGGTATACTACCGCTCACTACTCGGCTACTGCCCACAACCCCAAAACTGATTTGTAACCAACGAATATGTTCACACCAAACTTCTTCAAATTCTTTAAAGCCCTGGCAAAGAATAACAATCGCGACTGGTTTAACGAGCATAAACCGGATTATCAGCAGCAGGTGGTGGAGCCGATGTGTGACTTCATTGAAGCGATGGCGCCGCGACTGCTCAAGATTTCACCCTATTTTGTTGCCAATCCGCGGGCGCATAACGGTTCGATGTTTCGTATTTATCGCGATGTGCGCTTCTCCAAAGACAAGAGCCCTTACAAACAACATGCGGCTTGCCAGTTTCGCCACGTACTGGGCAAAGAGGCGCATACTGTCGGCTTCTACGTGCATATCTCCACCGAAGAGGTCGTGTTCGGTGGCGGGGTCTGGATGCCGCCCAGCGCCGAATTGCAGAAAATCCGCAATACTATCGTCGAAAATCCGTACGCATGGGGGCAGATCAAGTCGAGTGATTCGGTGAAGCAGTATTTTGGCAGTATCGGCGGCCGCGGTTTAACACGCCCGCCGCGCGGTTTCGATGCCAACCACGAACACATCGAGGATATTAAACGTAAAAGTTTTTTCCTAATGCGCCGAGCGCCACCAGAGATCATTCTCGATGATAGTTTTGTAGACGAGGTGGAAAAGACTTTCAAGGCCGCGATGCCGCTGATGAAATATATCGGCTATGCGCAGGACATCGAGGTCTGAAGCTATCAGGTTTTTAAACAGGCTTTAAATATTAAAAAATGGGGATGGAGGAATTATTATTTGGCCACCCGGTGAAATTGTTCATTATTTATTCCCACCGCCACCAGTATCCCAGCGTAGGTTTTTCCGGTACAGCTACTTGTTAGTCGCTTTATCAATTAACTGACCATCAACGAACTTGTGCAGAACATTAGATACTAATGTTTGGTAAGGAATGCCCTCTTTTAATGCACGGGCCTGCAATGATCGTAGGTCTCTCGATGATAAGCGAATATTTATTCGAGTGTCTTTTTTGAACGCTGCTTATGCTGCTCTAATTGCGCCTTTGAATTTTTTGATTGCTTTAAATTTCCTGCTTCAAAAGAATTCAAAATCTCTTGTTCTTCTTTGTCTAGTTTACTCATAAGATTCACCTGAATAATGCTTCGTAGCTTTACGGCTAGGGATAATGGTTTTCAAGAAAATTTCATCTTTGTTTTCTACGAATGGAACCAGATAAGCATAGCCTTCTACCAAAACAACTGAAATTTTCTGTCCGGGATAACGCACCTAGTTCGGATGATCGTAGATCTCTAATTCATTGCCAAGATGAATATTGAGCACTATATCTTTGAAAGAGATTCCTTTTTTCCGGTCTACGTTACTCGCAACTGTTTTTGGGAGAGCGGCAAAACGCTATCATCTGTTCCAGTGTCAGTAACTCCCCGGGTCCATCCGATTCACTATCAAGCCACTTCATCAGATTCGATTTCTCACTCTTCACAATGAGTGGCCAGGAGGGTGGAGGTGCTGCCCAATCTCCCGATGGTAGCCTCATATGAGACCTGTCGGAGCTAAAGTTCTCGATGTACTCATCCGCATCGATTGTTCTGAATAGGACATTATTATCCTGAAAGCTTTCATCGGGGCCATAAAAAGTCTTGCGAAAATAGATAGATGCATTCACTGGAAATTCCAATGTGGTATCGAGGTCCCAGACCTGCCAGACGTCATCCCATACCAGTAGTATGACGTGATAGTCCCAGTGCACGGGGAGTGCGTCGTGTTCACTACAACGTTGATACCAAAGCTTGCGATGGCTGCCAGGTCCGGTGACCAGAACAACCTTTGCATCGAGTCCCCGAAACCGGACATCACTCGCCAGATGCCAGATATTCTCTTCGCAATAAGCGGCTGTGTATTTTAATGTCGATTGCATTTTGACTTCTCATAAGAAAATAGAAAGTTAGCGGAAGAAGGTTTGCCGGAAGGCGCTCCGCTTTTTCGGCCTACACAGTTAAACCTTTTATCGTAATGGCAGCCGTTATTGAACCATTTAATTCTAGCCATTTAATATTTATGAATTATCATCCCGATATGACATTCAAACATCAGAGTTTTTAATGAACACTGCAATCCTTGCCATCGGCTGGGACGTCCGTGGCTGGCTCGGCAAGCAGCAGGCTGTTGCCGTTTTAAAGTTGAATACTGAGCACCCCAATTCGAAAACTGAATGGTGGGTTTCTGATGATTTTCAATTCGAAAAAGATCGCCCACTCAACCTGGCATCTCTAATCAAACCTGCGCTAGGCGACAATTACCAGTCGTTTATCGACAATGCTGATTCTGTTGTCATTGGCATTGATGCCCCCCTCGCCTTTCCTAAAGCGTTTAAAGCCATGTTAAATGGCGACACCACTGAATTGAAGCCAGCGGGCAGAGAAATCGATAATCCGCTAGCTTATCGAGATTGTGAGCGATGGGTACACCAAATGCATGGCAAGAAGCCATTGTCGGCAGCTTTTGACAAACTCGGCAATGGCGCTACTTTAGCAATGTCGGTCTGTCATGGTTTGCGGCGTGATGGGTTTAGCCTGCTTCCACAAGAGGGTGATCAGTCTGATCGTGCGGTGATAGAGGTGTACCCAGGCATTGTTAAGCAGGAGCCGAAAAGAGCATCTCCAGCGATTGATGTGATTCATCGCCTGGTTCCAGCAGAAACTAAACCAGGCACCGACCGATATGATGCCGCGCTGTGTGCGATAGTGGCTGCTGTTTACGCGGGCGCCGGTGGTTATTTGGGCTTGCCTGAATTGATTGATTTTCAACCGGGTTTTGATCGTTCTGAGGGCTGGGTATATAGCCTTCCACCGAAATCAGATTTTTAAGCATCAGTTCCAGAATAATACAGGCTAAATTTACACCACAATCGTTATTCTCATCACTCGCTTAAACTGTCTAACCAACCTACCAATCCTTAGTTTACGCCGCTTAACTAGTTTAGCTGGGGCTTCGCAACAAAATCGCTGGTCGTATACGCAACCGCCGTAATATATAACTAGCGCCAATACCCAGCGCCAGACTGCTAACGCTTATAGCCACCAGTGCGCCCAACCAGACCAGGTCTGTCGATGGCAATTTCAGTCGCAACTGTAACAAGGGTAAGGCGATGGCGGATCCGAGCAATATCGCAAATACCGAGGCGATCAGGGCCATTAACAGATATTCCACCTGCAAACTGCGTTTGATCGACGACAGTCTGACACCGAGGCTATGCAAAATAGTGGCATCGTAGATCTGTCGGCTGCGGCCCGCGGCCATGACGCTAATCAACACCAGTAGACTCGCTAACAGGCTGACCCCTGCCACCACGGCCAGTCCGGCGACAGCCTTACCCAGAATTTCTCGGGCGACCTTTAGTACCGAGGCGGTGCGCACGGAGATTACATTAGGTGCAATTTCGGCAATCCGGTTTTGTGCGGTAATCGCATCAGCATCATCAATGTAGACTGCGCCGACGTGCCGATGAATAAGGGCATCGAGTGCACCATCGGAGAGGATGCCCTCAAACCAGAACCGAGTTTGTATACCCTTCTGGCTGTAGATTGCCGCAACCTCAGCATCGAGGGTGCGTCCCTCGACCGAAAATGTCACCACGTCACCCACCTGCAAACCAAGCTTGCCAGCTTCGCGATCTTCAAACGCTAGTTTTGGCAGACCGTCAGTTGATTCTGACCACCAGGCACCATCAACGACAGTGACGTCATCAATGTTGTTACCCAGGTAGCTAAGCTTGTATCGATCCTGTGAGCTATCGCGGCGCTGTGCGTCTTCGAGGTCATTGATTTCGCCCAGCTCACTGCCGTTTAATGCGGTGATTCGGGCACGCACCAGCGGCGCGATTGCAATTCGAGTGGCCCCTGGGAGCTGCTCGACGGCACTGACGATAGCGTCTACCTGTTGGTTAAGCACATCGTAAAGCACCAAGCCGGGCGACTCGTCGGGGATTGTCTGGTTAACCGAGCGTATCAGCGATGCCACGACCAACGTACAGGCGACTAACAGGGTAAGCGCCGAGCCGAGCGACAACAAAGACGTCCGCAGTGAACTACCCGGCCGATACAGGTTCGCCAACGCCAACCTCAACTCGAACCGATTGATGAGTAACGGGTGATTATCCAGTGACCGCGCCACATGGCGGATACCGCGCACGATAAAGTCGAGAATTAACAACATCGCACCAATGACCAGAACAAAACCGATTCCAAACAGGGTGTCTGGCAGCACCTGCAATACCAGCAAGATGATCATGCTGGCACAAACCAGTGTCGCCAACCACCAGCGGCGTGGCAGGCGTCCACTATCTTGGCCCTGTCCCCGGAACAGAGAGGCAGGATCTGTCGCTAGTGCCCGTCCGAGGGCCGGCAAAGCAAAGGTATAGGCGGTTAACAGGCCAAAACAAATAGCAATCAGGCCGGGCAGAATTAGGTCGATGAGGTTGGCGGTCAGTGGCACCTGTGTGGCCACAACTTTGCCACCCATGATTGCTAGTCCACTACCGATAAAAGCGCCTAGCAGGCTCGCGCCACCACCAAGTATCGTTACCTGAAACAAATAAACGATAGCCAGACGGCGGTTGCGCAGGCCGAGCGCTCGCAACGTGGCAATGGTTTTCAGTTTGCCCTGCAAGTGGGCCTGAATACTGTTAAACACGCCCAGGCCACCGATAAACAATGTGCTGAAACCGATAATTAAAAGACCCGACGCAATTTGCCCGAGACGTTCCGCCAGCCGCTGACTGCGATCGGCGAAAGTTCTGACTTTCCAGGTTTCGCTTGGAAAGGCGGCATAAAACTGCGTGCGCCAGGTTTCAGCTTGTAAGCTGCTGCGAACTTGATACTCGTAGTCGACACGACTGCCAGGCTGGATTAGCCCCGATGCCTGTAACGCATCGGCACTGAGCAAAACGGGTGTCCCCCGCCAGTTGGCGTTGAGGCTGCGGTCGGGCTGGTTGAGCACCAGCGCGCGGACTTTCATTTCGAGTGAGCCGATGTAAACACTGTCGTTGATATCAATTTTGAGCCTATCAGCCAATACCGGATCGATCGCAACGCCCCAATAGTTGTCGGCAAAGGCGGTAATATCAACCAGCGGCTTTGATGGCTTTAATAACAGCTCACCGTAAAGTGGGTAGAGTGAGTCCATGGTCTGCAGTTCGACGCGCAAGAATTGATCATCGGCGGTGCCCAGCATGGTATCAACCTCGGTTACGAGTGAGACTTCACCATTGGCCTGAATCCAGCTTAGCGCCTCGTCAGGTAAAGGTTGTTTGGTCTCCACTTCGAGATCACCACCCAACAACATACGGGTATCTGCAAGCAGGCTGAGATTGATAAGACGATATAGTCCGCCCGTGGCCGATACGAGAGTGACCCCAAGTACTAGGCAGGCACAAAACACCCATAATGAGCGACCGCTGGCACGCAGGTCGCGAAACGCAAGATTAAGCAGAAAGCGCATCAAGCTTACCTTCGACAAGTGGATCCTCGACCAGCCGACCCTGATGCAGATGTAAGACGCGCTGGCAGCGCCGTGCTACCTCGTCATCGTGAGTTACCAGCACGAGCGTAGAACCAACGTCTGCATTTAGTTCAAACAACAGGTCGATGATTGTCGCACCAGTAGCAGTGTCCAGATTTCCCGTCGGCTCATCAGCCAGTACCAGTTTGGGTTTGTGAACCAGCGCCCGCGCTATTGCTACGCGCTGCTGCTCACCTCCCGACAGCTGGGTTGGATAATGATTTTGGCGCTGCGCCAAGCCCACTTTGTCGAGCATTTCTCGGGCAAGATCGCGCGCGTTTGGCTTACCGGCAATCTCCAGTGGCAGCGCAACGTTGGCTAGTGCGGTGAGGCTTTGTACGAGGTGGAACGATTGGAAAATAATGCCGAGCCTATCGCGACGTAGATCTGCCAAGGCGTCGGCATCGAGCGGATTAAGCGTTATGCCGTCGAGCTTTATCTCGCCAGACTGGGGTTGTTCGAGACCGGCGAGCAGTATCAGCAGCGTGGTTTTGCCCGACCCTGAGGAACCCACTATTGCCACGGTTTCGCCATACGCAACGCTAAGATTAATGCCGTCGAGCACTTTTAGCTGGGTTTGCTCAAGGCTGTAACCCATGCCGAGGTTATCTAGTTCTATCATTCATCATCCTAATGCTAAAAATTTAAGGGCCATACTGGGCTTGAGCCAGATTATGGCGCAGTTAATTTTTGTGTTTCCGGCTGCCCCATTTGGTATTTCAGTCTCGGTAATCCTGCCTCTATAACTGATCGTTTGTTACTTTTCTTGTTGCTGCCCTTCGATAATCACTCATGAATTATTATCGATATTAGTTGCCAACTCGACTCTAGGAGCCAGCCCGTTACTTCCATCTACTCGTAATTGCTAGATTTAGGCTATTCTAATCGTAAACACATACGCACGTCTCTCAATAATGGACTACTCTCGCCTCTTGCTCCATTTGCTGATTTAACACAGTGGAACCAAAGAGTTACTCGCATACAAACGCACTGTTGAAGAGCAGGTTCGTTGTATCATATAGAAATCAAACTGGAGATAACAAGTCAAGTCTCTCAATGGGATTGCTGGTCTTCCAGACTGAAATAATCTAGTATTTTTAAGATGGCAAAATACCTATCAAAATCTAAATACAGGGCAGGACTTATCTGCTCACGCAAGCTTTGGTTACTGCTCTGGCAGCCCGAGTTGCAGTCACAACCCAGTGGTATGGCGCCACTGATTATGGAACAGGGCTCGTTATTCGGTGAGTTGGCGCAACAGTTGTATGCTGATGCAGTACTTATTGAGACAGATATCGGTATCCAAAATTTAACGGCGGCAGAGGCGGATACGCTGGCTGCAATTGAAGCCGGTGCAGACACAATCCTGGAGGCGACCTTTCGGGCGGGTGAGTACCGAGTTTTGACGGACGTAATACAACGCCTGGCAGATGACAGCTGGCATTTGATCGAGGTTAAATCGGCAACCAAAGTAAAGCGAGCACATATTCCCGACTTGGCTTTCCAGCGTTACGTAATCGAGCTGAGTGGTTACCGGGTGTCGAAATGTAGTGTATTGCATGCCAATACTACGGGACGTTCACCAGATGTTGCTAGTCTGTTTACCGAAGTCGATGTGACCGATCAAGTGACTGATTACCTGCCTTCTGTGGCGTCAAATTTGGTGCCCATGTCTGCTTTATCAGAGACTGGTTCGGTTATACCCGAGATGCAATTCAAGAAGGTTTGCGTGGGCTGCGATTTCCAGGCGCATTGCTGGCTGGGAGTCGAACAACCGACTATTTATAATGCAATTGAAGTTCGCAAAATTCCAGCATTGGAGGCACAGGGTATTTTTTATATCGATGACATACCGACCGACGCTGAACTATCCGGAGCCCAGCGCACACTGGTTGAACGCATGCAACAGCGTCGAATTGATATTAACCCTGCGCCAATAAAAAAGATGCTGAACGAGTTACGCTACCCGCTGTACTTTCTCGACTTTGAGTCAGTGGCTACCGCAATACCTCTGTTCGATGATTCTTCACCCTGGCAAAAATACGCTTTCCAGTTCAGCCTACATGTTCAAACCGCCAATGGAGAAGTCAACCATATCGAATTTTTACACGAGCAACCTACTGATCCTAGCCAGGCTATAGCAAACAGTCTGCTGGCACATATTGCGACTAGTGGGTCAGTGATTGTCTATAACAAAACGATGGAGCGAGGCGTATTAAAAGCCCTCGCGAGGCAGTTCCCAGAAGTGGGCGATGCCTTACGACAGATATCGAGTCGGATTTGGGATCTGGAACAGGTGTTCAAAAAACATTACCGCCACTGGCAGTGGGGTACTAAATCCAGCATCAAAAATGTATTGCCAACCTTAGTGCCCGAATTGTCGTACAAAGATCTGGAACTGCAAGAAGGCGGTATGGCATCGCTAGAGTGGTTGCGCATGATTGAGACCGATGATGCAAAGCAGAAAGCAGCGAAGGCAAATGCGCTTAAACGCTATTGTGAGCTCGATACCCTGGCAATGCTGCGATTGCTGGCAGTGGTCAGAAACGAGCTGGAAAGCGAGGCAACGTGAAGCTTAAAGTTTCAATTGACCAAGTGACCAATATCGCCATGCCGACGATAAGAAAATAGAAAGTTTGCTTGAAGAAGGTTTACCGGAAGGCGCTTCGCTTTTTCGGCCTACTGTACTTTCTTCCAAACCCAATGGAATAAGCTATGTCTAAACCTATTATCGTAACGGCAGCCATTATGGGTTAAAGCTAATAAGGTTTTTGCTGCTAGACGGAACCCTGGCTCCCACATGGCGGGTTTTTGGGAATTCCCAGGTGGTAAAATTGAAACGGGCGAAACTCCTGAGGCATGTCTGGTTCGTGAGCTGTTTGAAGAATTTGGAATTGTTACTCAGGTAGGTGCATTTTTTGGTGAAAACACTCATGACTACGGCACAAAAACTATTCAATTACTGGCTTATCAGGTAACCCATGTTTCTGGCGAATTTGAATTAATGGCGCATGATCAATCCCGCTGGCTTTCACCCGATGAACTCGATCAGGTTAAATGGGCTCCGGCGGATATTCCGCTGGTAGCGCTTTATCGAGGACACCTTTAAATTACTTTAGGGTATGTGAGCCGGATTAATTGAGACTCGATGAAGCCACCTTCCCGATCTGCTTTTATAGGTCACTTAGCGGCATTGACTGACTAGCCCGATCAGTTTATTTGAAATCGTCATTTGTTTAATCTAAACTTTTTTTGATTCGAAACAGGATTAATTTGGTGCATCTTAAACGACAGGGTACTTTATTAGCGCTTAAATATTAGTCATTTAAACGAAGCAATTCACGGAGCAACGTTAGCCATACCGGGAGTTCTATTAGGATTAGTGCAAGTCAAGTGAACCAAGGCTCTAAACAATGAGTGGCTGCGCGGCTACCAGTGAAGCACAATGACATTTCTGTTACTATGTCGAATACCCTACAAGAGTAGTTTATCTATGGCATAAGGAATGCCTTTCCCCAAAAAGAGTGTCTGATATAGTCTCGGCACAGTCATGTCTTCAGACGACCCTTTACTAAAAGGTGGGGCCAGAAAAAGGAGTCATAGTGAAAACACTACCAATCAACTTAATTAAGGACAATTATGAAGATACAAATCCTTAGTGACCTGCATAATGAGTTCTTGCGCAAAGGTGAGGGAATTCCTTTGCACCATTGGTCATGCACTATTCCCGAAACCGATGCAGAAATTATAATCCTGGCGGGTGACATCGACACCGGGACTCGGGGCGCTGAATGGGCGATTATGGAGTCAGAACGTTTGGCTAAACCTGTTTTGTATGTATTAGGTAACCACGAGTTTTATGATTATGAATACTGGAGCCTTAAAGAAAAGATTTTTAACTTGTGCGAAGGCACGCAAGTGTTCTTTTTGGATTCAGACGTGTTTACGCTGGACGATGTTCGTTTTATAGGTACGACTCTGTGGACAAACTATAAAGCCAATATTCAGATCCCTCAGGATTTGGCTATGTTAAATGTGGATAAATTTCTGGCAGATCACCGTCGCATAAACATTAAGTCGGGTGACTTATCTGGAAGGTTTAAGCCCGAGCATGCGCTTGCCATTCACACCAAGGAATTACGATGGCTGGAAACACAATTAGCGCAATCCTCGGATGCCAAAACGGTGGTTATTACTCATCATGGGCCGCATGCCGTATGCCAGCATCCGGACTTCCCCTTAAATGAAATGACGACTGCGTTTTATTCTGACTTGGATGATCTAATCGAGTCTAGTCATATCGACTCATGGGTGTTTGGTCATACTCACGCCAATGTAGACGAGATCGTTTTTGATACGCGGATAGTGTCTAATCAGGCTGGTTACCCAGGTGAGAATGTAAGCAATTTCGACGCCCACTTTACTATCGAAATCTGACCCAGAAAACCACTGCAAAAAAACACTCAAATCATCTGACTATAAAACAGGCCGGAACAGCGCCTGTTTCATAAACAAATCAATATGGCTATTGTGACCCAGTCTTGAATTCAGGTCCTTCGATGATGAGTTTGAATTTAAAGTGAGCCGTCAGAGCTAATCACAATACGAATCATACTATTGGGAATTCTTAAGTAATTACTTCCCCATAGAAACCAAAGGCTCAACATAATCATACCCAAGGTCTTCCGCTACTTCCCTATAGGTCACGTCGCCACGATGCACATTCAAACCATTGCGTAAATGCGGGTCATCTGTGAGAGCTTGCTTGTAGCCTTTGTTCGCAAGCGCAAGTGCACCTGCCAGAGTTGCATTATTGAGCGCAAAGGTCGATGTACGTGGCACACCGCCAGGCATATTGGCGACACAGTAATGCACCACACCATCGACCACATAGGTTGGGTTGCTGTGCGTGGTTGCGTGTGAGGTTTCGAAGCATCCGCCTTGATCGATTGCGACGTCAACCATGACTGCGCCTGTTTTCATTGCTTTGACGTGTTCGGCGGTGACTAGCTTTGGTGCCGAGGCACCAGGGATTAATACGCCGCCGATGACGACATCGGCTTCGAGCACGTGTCGTTCAATTGCATCGCGGGTTGAGTAGACGGTATTCACTGATCGACCAAACTCAGTCCATAACCGGCCTAGGGTCTCGTTGGATCGGTCGAGCACCCAAACATCTGCCCCCATACCAACGGCAATGTGAGTCGCATGTGTACCCACCACACCACCACCAATAACGACTACTTTGGCTGGATCAACACCAGGCACGCCACCCATCAACATGCCAATACCACCGTGAGTTTTTTCGAGGTTATGTGCCGCCGCCTGAATCGACATACGGCCTGCCACTTCTGACATTGGGCGTAGTAAGGGTAATCCACCAAAAGGCGAGGTCACTGTTTCATAGGCAATACAAACGGCACCTGAATTCACCAGATCGCGAGTTTGCTCTGGGTCTGGTGCGAGATGCAGATAAGTATATAAAATTTGACCTTCTCGTAGCATTGCTCGCTCGACGGCTAGAGGCTCCTTAACTTTCACTACCATTTCGGCCTGAGCAAATATTTCGGCTGCGGTATCGACGATCGTCGCGCCAGCTCGCTTATATTCGTCATCCGCCGCACTTATACCGCCGCCAGCATTTGTTTCGACTATAACTTGATGACCCTGTGACACCAATTCGCGTACCGACTCTGGCGCCAGACCGACTCGGTATTCATTGTCTTTAATTTCTTTTGGTATGCCTACTAACATGTTAAAACCCTCTTGGAATTAATATTAAGTGACTAACCGATAAATCGTAATATTAGTAACAATTTTCCAACAGAACCAGTATCAACGATCGAATGGTCCAGTATATTGTTGATTGATTAAGACTGAGGAATACATTAGGCGCGAGTTGCAGGCAGCGAGTGATATTTCCGCAGAGGCAGGACATTTTAGCCTAGAGTCGCTAAGTCATTTACCCCCTGACTTATCAAGCTGAGATCAAATTGACTGACTTGCAGTAATATAGTTTTGCAGAGTGTTAGCCGGAAAGCCTTCGATTAACTGACTTCGCAGCTGTTAACGCAACGATAGATGAGAATAACTCACCATCAAGCCATATTCCGTATTGCCTGGCGCATCAGCTGACGTTTGATGCCGCTATTTGATTGAATCAATTGCATGCCAAAATCCCGTATCGTATTTTGCACTGAGTTATCTGCCCCATATAGTACTTTTAAGCCTGTCAATAAATGGGTGGTTAAGGCTGTTTCACTTTTTCGCTGGCGTTCGAATTGACGTAGTTTTTTCTTATGCCATGGACTTTCGAGATCACCTAACAATTGCATCAATAACGCAATGTCACTAAAGCCCAAATTAACGCCCTGACCCGCCAAAGGATGTACGCTGTGTGCCGCATCGCCGATGAGTAGTACTCGCTGGCTCAACCACTGATTGCAACTATGCCAACCCAGCGGGAAACTCTGCCGACTGCCAATACCGGTTACTTGGCCCAACCGACCATCGAATGCCTCACCAAGTGCCAAACAGAAATCGTTATCGTCTAGTGACAGCATTGCTTGTCCCAATTCGGTGTCACAGGACCAGACTATCGAGCTATCACCATTGGCGAGTGGCAAAAAGGCAAGTGGCCCAGTACTGAGGAACTTCTGCCAAGCCGTCAACTGATGCGGTAATTCAGTCGTCACGTTGGCTACGATGGCTATTTGGTCGTAGCTGCCACTTGTTACTTTGATGTCAGTTAAGCCGCGTGTGCTTGAACCTCGTCCATCAGCGGCAATGAGTAGGTCTGCTGATAGCGTCACGTCCGATTCAAGACCAACCGAAACAGTGGTTTCAGAGTTTTCAATCAGCGTTGTGATCTTGTCCGATAGAAACCAGTCAATTGATTGCTCGGCCTGACAGGCCTTGTGTACGGCAGCCAGAATTTGATTGTTTTCAACAATGGCCCCGAGGCTCTGGCTTGCTACCTGAGCGCAATCAAAGTCGACTGCCGCGTTACCATTAGCATGCCATACAAACATCTTTTCGTAGTCACAAACTCGATTTTTATCGATCGCAGACCAAACACCCAGGTCGCTTAAAAGCTTTTGTGAGGTCGGGCTAATGGCAGATAAGCGCGTGTCATAAACAGCATCTGCAGCAATATCAGCAGAGCCTGCCTTTTTAATGGCTGGCGACGGCTCGATTAGTGCGACTCGAAACCCTTTGCGCGCAAATGATAAAGCCGCGCAAGCACCCACCATGCCGGCACCCGCAACAATAACGTTATAGCCGTCTGCTTGTTTATTCTGATTCATCTACCGTGCCTCATCTCAAATGGCCTCGAACCATAGCGTTGCCACCTGTCGCTAAACCCATCCCTGAAAGTGCCACTTCAGATTTCAAACCAGGCATTATATCGAGCAAGCCTAAGACAGCTGAACGAATGTTTTTAAGTAAGGGTAAATCGTTCGAGAACAAGCTGACCAGACCATCGCCTAAGCGTATCACCTGTGTTTGTTCCGACTGCCTTAACTGCTCATAGGCTGCTAGCAGTTGCAATAAAGACGCTGGATCAGCAATCGACTGGCCTTCCAGCAAACCTTGCAAGCTGGCGATATCACGCAGGCCTAGATTAAATCCCTGCCCAGCCACTGGGTGCAACGCATTGGCGGCATTTCCGATCATGACGCAGCGATTTTCGGTTAATGACTTTGCTTCGGTTCGTTGTAATGGGAAGCTAAATCGTTTGCCAACTTGTTCAATAAACCCGAGTCGAAAGCCAAAGCATTGCTGTAACGATTGCATAAATTCTGCATCATCCAACATCATTAATTCAACAGCAGCAGCAGGCTTACAAGTCCAGACACAGGCGTATCGATTACGCCCAAGCGGCAGCATCGCCAAGGGCCCTGATTCAGTAAATCGCTCATAGGCAGCAGCGGCTAATGGCTTGTCGAAACAAACGTTAGTGATAATGGCAGACTGTTCATAATCAATAGTTTCGTGCTTGATGCCGAGGCTTTCCCTCGCTTTCGATTGCGCGCCATCGGCTACTAATATTAAGTCAGCCTGCAACTGGTTAATGCCCTCAGGACTTCGATAACTGAGCTGTAAACTTTCTTCTACTTTAATAGATTCAAACGTCGAGCGAGTGAAGATTGTGATTGATTCTGACTGGTTGATTTTTTCAAGTAAGCAACTGCCAAGCAATTGGCTCTCAATAACATAACCCAGTGCGTCAAGCTCGTAATCAGAGGCTTTTAGACGACTGACGCCCCAATGGCCTTTCGACGAAATATGAATGGTCCGAATGGGTGACGCTAAGTGCTTCACCTCACTCCAGATATTCAGCGCTTTTAGAATTTGAACGCTAGCGTAAGACAAAGCGATGGATCTCGCGTTGAGACCGGTTGGATCTTTTTCACTTTGCAACAATGGGCTTGATTCGATAACCGATACTGTTCGACCAGTCTGCTGCAGTGCCAACGCGGCACATAAACCAATTAGACCACCGCCAACAATGGCAACACTCTCTTGTTTTTGCAAACGACCTATTGTCGATTTTTCCATTGTTTAGGGTCCGGTTTATTAAGTACGGCTTATTTTGAACTCGCCATTAAAGCTTCGATTTCGTCAACTTTTCTGGGAAGCGCGTCGGTTAGCACCTCGCAACCGGTACTAGTAACCAACACATCATCCTCAATGCGTATGCCAATGTCCCACCATTTGCGGGGGACCGACTTGCTGTTCGCCGGAATATAAATGCCGGGCTCAACGGTTAATACCATGCCTGGTTCAAACAGGCGCCATTGGTCACCCACTTTATAATCACCGACATCATGAACATCAAGCCCCAGCCAGTGGCCAGTACGATGCATATAAAAACGTCGAAAGGCTTGTTCTTTGATCAGCTCTGTTAAATCGCCCTTGAGTAATTTAATATCGATCAAACCTTGAGTAAGAATACGCACAGCTGCATGGTGTGGATCATTCCAATGGTTACCTGGTTTTACCATTTTAATTGCTGCCGTTTGGGCGGCTAACACTATTTCGTAAACTTCTCGCTGAGCAGCACTATATTTACCATTAATGGGAAAAGTACGTGAAATATCGGACGCATAACCTTGCACTTCGCAGCCAGCATCGATGAGTAATAGGTCGCCATCGTTAAGCACTTCGGTATTTTCGGTATAATGCAGAATACAGCTGTTAGCCCCCCCGCCAACAATGGCTGGATACGCGTGTTGGGTATTGTTGCGTTTGAATTCATGATCGAACTCGGCCGCTACCTGATATTCGTACTGGCCTGGCGCACATATCTGCATTGCTCTTTTATGAGCGACAACATTAATAGCAGCAGCCTGACGCATTAGAGCCAACTCGGCCTTACTCTTAAACAGACGCATGTCGTGCAAAATAAAATCCAACGCCAAAAATTCAGATGGCACCTGCTTTCCGTTGCGTGATTGGACTTTGATATGACTGACCCAACCGATTAATCTTTGATCAAACTCGGGGGACAGGCCCATTATATTGTAGACACTCTCTCTGCCTTCAAGCAGGCCTGGTAAAATATCGTCAATGTCATCGATAGGAAACGAATCATCGGCACCATACTTTTCAATAGCACCTTCCTGCCCTGATCGTCTGCCATGCCAGGTTTCTTGTTCGATATTTTTTTCACGACAAAAAAGTATATATTGTCCATGCTTTCGACCTGGTGCCAAAACCATTACCGCATCGGGTTCATTAAACCCGGTTAGATATAAAAAATCGCTGTCCTGTCGAAACGGAAAGTCAACATCACGGTTACGGGCTATTTCTGACGACGATGGAAGGATAGCGATGCTGTTGTTACCCATCATCTTCATTAACTGAGTGCGGCGGTTCTTAAATTCTGATTGATTCATACTATTTTTACTGCAGTGGTGGTGAGGGCATGACACGATTAACGGCTTCGTTTAAAAACAAAACGGACATTCGCACATGTTCGACAATTTCAACTAACTGATCTTCAGTTTCGGGACTTTCGATTTCGTCATGATCGAGCTTGCTTATCTCGAGTAGATCGGACATACACTCTTGCGCCTGCGCGTCTAATTCTTTCGCATCACTTTTAAATATAGCACTTAACCCATACAAGAAGCCGACGCACCAAGTGGACAGGCCTAACAACTGAACGCCAAAATCATCCGAATCGTCAGGCAGCAATAACTCAAAAGATAAATCGGCTGTATTTAATTGTTCACGGCTGGTTTCGAATAGCTGTTTGAGCACCTGTAAATGCTCGACCGCTAATACATCCGTGCTTTTCGGCAGCTCGTCCAGCGTATGCTC
>OOFU01000035.1_pt1 | contig 17127 bp, 14 predicted proteins | sample 1670361 | NCBI WGS metagenome assembly OOFU01 (sample SAMEA98145418, study PRJEB22522) | marine metagenome | biome: marine biome; feature: marine water body; material: sea ice | place: Arctic Ocean | collected 14-Sep-2015 | depth 1.3 m
ACACAAAGTCAGGTGAGTAACTTAACGCGCACAGTAACGCCGCTTTTTGTTTATTACCTGTGGAAAGCTTCATCACTTCTTTTTTAGCGTGTTCATCAAGCCCAAGCGCGGTGTGAAGTTTTTCGATGTTTTTTCGAATGGATGAACCTGAGAAGCCCCGTAACCGGGCAAAATAATCAGCGTTTTGTTTGGCTGTCAGACGCCAGTTAGTATTTCTACATCCCCCCAATACCGCCCCTATCTGTTTTAGAAAAGATGTCGACGTTCGGGTATCGATATTATCAATGAAAATCTCCCCTTGGTCCCATTCAATCAAACGACAAATCGATTGCACTGTTGTGGTTTTACCAGAGCCATTGGCACCCAATAGTGCAACCACTTCACCGCGATTCAAGCTAAACGATACATTCGAAAGTGCAGGTTCTGCTGCATAGGATTTGCTGAGTTCTTTCACTGCCAGCATACATCTGTCCCTAAAAATAAAGTGATTGTATGAGTAGTCCTTTAAAAATAATTTTTATTACAGATTATTTTTAAAGGACTATCAGCTCAAATTTAATCCAATATCATTCAATTCGTAAAAAGTTTTTAATACCAAAGAAGTTTTTTATGGTCATTTTTTGGGGATCCATTGCTGAGTCAAAATTGGCATTTAAAAACTCACCTTCTTGATAAAACTGCAGTTCAGCACTAGCAAAAAGTGGATGTTTTTTGCCATCAAATTGAATATGAAGTTGCCCTTTTTCCAGCAGTACCTTAGCTAAGGTATTAGATTGGCTGCCTCGGTACTGTCCAACAAACTGTAAAAGCTGTTCGTTGCTAATAGCCAACTTGGGCCTGGAAAAAACATAATGTAATCCCCACGTATTCCCGGCACTTTTTAAACTGGCATGACCTAAACCTGCAAGGCGTTCGAATTTGAAAGACAAACCTTTGAAAGACTGTTCTTCAAAAAAATCTGACAGTGCATCAAAGGCTGGCATAAAGTCATCGAATTCCCCTATTGCGGAATACAGCCTGATTGGATGAGTCAGTTTCTTCTCGGTGTAAACCTTGGCGTAAGAATAAAGATGATTAGCATCCCATCCTGATGCTGATGACGTTGGGATATAACCATGAAACAAATTAGGTTCATTGAACAGCGCATACAAAGTAAATAAGCCACCATATGAACTGCCCATTAATACTCGATTGTCATTGCTTTGATATTCACTGCCTATAAAAGGAATAAGCTCTTGTTTGATAAATTGCAAAAACTTCGCCGCACCACCAGAGTTGGGGACTCCAGTCATATTACTCGGGGTGAAGTCTCTAGCGCGTAATACATTTGGGTCGGGATTTTCACCGCCCCACTGAATACCGACTAAAATGGCTTCTGGTATAAAACCATCATAATAAGATTGCCCATAGGTAGAGACCATCAAAGGGAAATCCCATTGAGCGTCGAGAAAATAGATGACGGGATAAGTTTTATCTGATTGCCCATAACTGGCGGGTGTTTTAATCAGCAGTTGGTATTCTTGTTTGACAATATCAGATTGTAAAAGCCGCACGTGTGAATCAGCAATAGTCATTTCTGCATCGTTCTCTGTGGCCTGTGCAGTGATGATATTCAGTAACATTAAGATAAAACCTAGGCAACACGTTCTCATATGTGATTCCAAATAAGGGGAGTGACGTATAAGTCTACCTTTGAAGACCAGGGTTTGTCAGTTCGATTTTATAGTTCGATATTATAGTTCGATTGTGTGTGACATAACGGTATTGCCAGACACATCTTTAATGCTCATGGTTAATTGTTTACCTGATAGTTCAATCACACCATAGTTTGCCTTGGCATAACTCTCCCCTACCCTATGTTGATTGGGGCTGACATTTTTCCATTCTTCAGTAAGGCCAGAGGCTGTCATTTCCCACAATAACTTTTGGTTATTTCGGGTTATTTGGCTGAATTCACTCCAATGAGTATCGCCACTAACAATCACTAAGTTATCTATTTGATATTTATCAAGCAAGGCTAAAAATCGTTGTCTTTCATGGGGTAAGTTTGCCCACGATTCCCATCCAGAAAACTCAGGTAGAAATTGTAAACTAGTCGCTAAAACACGCACATCTGCAGGTTGTTGTAATTGTTGTTCTAACCACTGCCATTGGGTTTCGCCAAGCATAGTGGTCGCTTCATCTTTGCTGGGTATATAAGGTCCTAAATCATTAGGTGCTTTGCTGAGCATATATTTAAGCCTGCCCACTGATTCAAGAGGGCTTCGATTCCAACGAAGGTCGGGCAATATGATCTGCACTGTTATATCGGCTTGAGTTAATACATGACTGGTATAAATACCATCGACTCTAGTGCGTCTTGGGCTATCTTTAGGCACATTAAAATAATCAAGCATAATCCGCCGAGACGCTTCTTTTTGTGGGTATTCTGCACCAGCATCATTTTCACCAAAGTCATGGTCATCCCATATACCAATAGTCAGAGTATTCGCCAACATGGTTTGCATTCCTGACGTTGCCCACTGTTTGGCATATTTGGCTTTTAACTCCTGCATATCTTCAGTATCGCCATAAACATTATCCCCAAGTAATACAAACAAATCGGCTCGCTCTTGGTTCATCGCTTGCCAGATAGGTTGAGGCTTATCCTGGTGTAAACATGAGCCAAATAGAATTTTAATCGGCACATCAGATACCTGCTTAGTCGCCACTGTTGAACTAATTGTGATCAAAAAGAAAATACAGATAGTGATACATTTCATGATGATTTACCTTTGTTTGATTATCGGCAAGGGTTGGCCAATGTCCGTTGCAAATTGCTGATAGTCGAATCCAAGCAATTGCACGGCAGTCGCCGCGACTTGATCCAAGGAGAAGTCTGAGGTCTGCTGGCTTTCAACTGATCCTTTCACATCTGGCCCCATGGCGGCTAGCCAAATCTGATCTGCACCGGGTATGCCATCCTGATATTGTTTTAATCCGTTTAAATAACCTTTCACAGCCTTTGGGCTGGCATGGTGTTGCCATGACTGTGCTGAGTCCCCACGACCGTGATCCACTGTAATAATCAGATTGGTATTGTTTTGGTACTGCTCCATTGATTGCAACAATGTCCACAACTGAGCAATAAATTTATCGGCTCGGTTAGCACCCCGCAAGTATTCAGGGTAATTACCTTGATGAGCAAAGTCATCTGTTTCACCTAGTGACACATACATCACTTTTGGCTGATGTGCCAAGATATATTCTTTAGTAAAACCCAAGGTAAAGGCATCTAAACGCACATTATGCCAAGGACTGGGAACTTGTGTTTGCAACGTATTTAACCACTGAGCTTTATCTGATAAACCTGCCCAATCGGCAGATTCAAAACCCGCATTAATAGGTACACCACTGCGTGTCCGATTAATAATGGCAGGAAACACATCCCAACTGCCAAAAGCAGCGACTTTCCCTTGGTATTCTGATTGTTTGTTTAGCCATTCCAATATAGTGACATTGGGATTGTCGATGGCTTTATTTGAATCAATGTTCGGGTCAGCTTTTCCTGTTAACAACTCATTGTAACCTGGATACGAAAACCAATAACCATTGGTGACTTGCATCTGTGAACCAAGTTTACGATTACCTATTAAGACCCCTTCTTTTGCCAATACATTCCATAAAAAAGGCATCAACTTCTGACGTTTACTCTCAGCATTTGTGCCTGAAAACTGTTTAACTAATCCCGCTTTTTGTTCCTTAAATGTTTCTAAATCAAGCACATCATCCTGATACCCCTGAAATACTTCTTGCCAACGCAGTCCGTCAATACTGACCAGTATTAAATTATCGGCAGCTTTACTCGTTAGACAAAACAACATAAACCAAAAAAAAAGATTAATTTCATTTCAAATTCACTCTTATTAGGCAAAAAAAAAGGACGAGCATAAGCTCGTCCCAAAAGGGCACACAGGAAAAATTTATTTAAAACGCGGCTTTTAGATTTAGGGCAACTGTACGAGGAGCTCCTATCCATGCTGCATTAGTGGCAATGGTACCAAGGTAACTTTCATCAAACAGGTTGTTGATGGTGAAGTTAATGTCAATCGACTCAACACTGCTGCCTAAGTCATCAATGGAAGTACCAAAGTAAAAATCACTGACGGTATACGCTTCTACAGCAGCAGTATTCGCTTGATTTATCCAACGTTCGCCAACATATTTGGTGCTTAGGCCAGCAGAATGGTTACCACGTACCCAATCGATGCTGACTACACCCATTTGTTCAGCGGCACCAATTACGCCGTTACCTATAATCTCTTTTTCCGTATATTCTGATTCAGTATATTCGGAATCATTACTTGTATAAGAACCATACACACTAAAGTTATCAGACAACTGGTAACTTAACGATGCTTCAAAACCTTTCGATTCTATACCGCCGTCGTTGATGTAGGCTCCAGCAGCCGACTCTAAGTAATCAGGACCCGTGTTATCTTCATTACTAATAAAGGTAATTCTGTCTTCAAATTTAGTGACATAATAAGTCAAGCTAGCGCTCAAGTCTTTAGACGAATATCGTAGACCCAAGTCAAAATTGTCAGCAGTTTCGGGCTTAACCGAACTTAAATCAGAATCATCACGCTCTAACACCGCATCTTTGATTGAAGCATAGTTTTGTGCAAAACCAGCGAACATCTCAAGTCCATTAACAGGTAAAGGTGCCACAAAACCGGCTGAGAAGAGTAAGTCTGAATCCGAAGATACGCCCTGATCGTTGCTTGCATTAAATCTGTCATTTTTCGACACATCAACAAAAAACTGCTTAATACCAAGGTGAGCTTTAGCAAAACCTAAATCAAGTTGGTCTTCAAGGTAAAACATCGTGGTTTCTACTGGGAATTCGCGATCATACTGAACCCAATAAGGGGTTTCATCAAAACGGTAACTAGTCGCCGAATCAATAATTTTTTGCCAGCTACGAGTTTCATCACGCGTGTAATCTTCGTACCAGAAACCACCGCGTAGCGTATTGTCCATATCGGCTATACGCGCATCCCATATAAAGTCACCATTGATACCAATACGTGATTTTTCATAATTAGTCGTGCGATATGAACCTACTGGAATAGCGCCTTGTTCATAACAACCTGGGTCATACTCAGCGCCTGCGCCTCCATAAGGGAAACCAATAGAGCTTGCACAACCATCGATAGGACTAAGCTGAACACCTGCTCTGTTAACAAAGAAAATTTGCCCTAAAATTTCACCACCATAAGCTGTGTTGCCAGACACCACCTCAGAATTGCCGTTCCCTTCCCATCATCAGTAACATTAACCAAATACGGTGGCACCCAGTCACCGCGACCTTCGTTATTGTGATAATAAACATTGGTACTAAAAGCTACTTCACCAACAGTAAAGTCAGCCTTCAGGTACGTAAAAAAGTTTTCTCTTAACGTAGACCAACCACGACGATAAGCTTGGTCTTGGTAAGGGATACCTGTCCACTCGCTAGTCAGTTGATCCCAGCTAGAATTTTGTTCAAATTGCGACAAACCATAGATACGTTGGTAATTGTCTTCATGGGTATCGTCGTAAGATGCATAAGCAGTCAAATTAACGTCACCGATTGTGCTAATCACTTTTGCAGCAAAATGGTCACGTACATTTTCAGCAGTTTGATCCATCCAGTCACTACTTTCTTGATTAGACAGACTGAACCATGCAAAAGTATCTTTTGCTATTTCGCCTGTTTCATAACGTGCAAAGAATTTTCTACCATCAAACTCGGCAAACGTAGTACTAACTACCAAACGCTCGTTTACACCAGGCATCAAAGTAACAAAATCGAGGGTGCCACCTAATGCTTCATGTGAACGAGAAGCAATATCTGCAGTACCTTGCGACACATCGACTCTGGCTAAGTTTTCGGTATCAATATAACGATTAGCTTTGGCGCCGCCGCCATAATTGGAATTACCATTGGCAATGCCATCTATGGTCATACCAATCTGCTGTTGAGATAAATCAACTTGGAAACCACGAATAGAAATACTGGTGGACCAATCGTCAGCACCAAAAGTATCACCTTCGTTTATTAATACCCCTGGCAAATTATCAATGGCAGCCAATACACTGGTCATGGATGTTTGCTGCTTCATCATTTCATCTGATGTTTGGTTGTTAGCATAAGATACGCTTCTACCAACAACTGTGATCGATTCCATATTTTCTTCTGATTCTTCTGCCGCTTGGACAGGCGCCATCAGTGCGCAGGTACCCAGTGCAACGGATATAGATATAGCTAGGTTGGATAGTGTTTTTTTGCTCATTATGTATTGACCCATTTAATGTTTTTTCTGGGTCGTAATATGAATGGGTAATGTGAACCTGAGATGAACTTTTATTGACGCTTTGATGATAGTTTTACTGTATTTTTTAGGCAAACTAATGACATTTTTGTGTCATTAGTTTGTTTTTCAACCGAATGAGTAATCACTATTTTTCAATAAAAAACGTGCCCCAGCCGTCATAATCTACATCATGTTTGATGGCAATAGCAAAAAGCTTGTCTGTATCTTGGTTGATTAATTTTGCATCCAGCATACGTTCGACCACGGCATCAAAACAAAAAACTTCTTCACCGTCTTCCAACTCTAACTCTTCGGCATCACCCACCTCGAAGCCGGCTTTAAAAGCATCAACAGCCGCTTTTTCTAATACGTCAAAGTCAGCGCTAGCAAAGTGATACTCAATGGTATGTGCTTGACTGGCATCACTCCCATCTAAAATCAATGCTTCGATAGTTTCTTGGTTAAACTCATGCCATTCTGCTAGTTCGGATGTGTCTTCTGAATTCATAATATATTCCTATGAGCTAACCGGATTACCCGATTTTATTGTCTAATTCTGCGTCTACTTTTATAATCTGCTGTTGCATCTTTTGATGAAAGTACTCAGCGTTTTGTTTGATAGATTTATTTTCGTCCATAAACTCTGGCTCTGACAGTTCGATTAATAACGTGCCATTATCCCATCTATTAAGTTTAACTTTATCGTATAAGCGGCTAGCAGTAATGGTCACTATGGGTTCATTGGTGGCCTCAGCTATACGGAACGCACCTGTTTTAAAAGGTAACAATCCGCGCCCATAACTGCGTGTACCCTCAGGGAAAAACCACACAGACAAACGTTTTTTTTGAATTTTCTGCACAGTACCCTGTAAGGTATCATGGGCGCGACCCGAATTTTTACGGTCAATCATGATATTACCTGTTAACCAATATATCTGACCAACCACAGGGATCCACTTAAGGCTCTTTTTACCTACAGTTACTGTCCCTTTTTGCGTAGCGCCGCAGATAGTCAGTAAATCATAACTATTTTGGTGATTAGCAATGTAAACATATGGACCACCTTTTTTAACAGTATCAGGTACCCGGATTTCGATTTTTAATCCTAGTAAACGTGAAACAGAACTATACAAAGCACCCGCAGCATGGACGTTGTCGCGATGAAAAGGCCTAACCAAACAAATCAATATAAGTAATAGGTTGATAAACAAAAAATAAAAGAATATCGCAATTATGCGTAACAGCGCTAACAATGCATAGCCTCATCGATTAAAAGGATGCAAAGTATACGCATATAATCCACTACCTAAAACACTTATACTATTTGATTTGCTAATGTGTATTTTAATATTTTTTGTAACAACACAAATATATGAATTAAATTCTTAATTAGCCGATACTAAAAAGGTAATTAAACACTTTTAATCCTTAAGGCTATTCATTCAATGCAAATGTTTAAACATGAAGATCTCGATGAAGATATTCTCACCGACCTGTTGGAAGAAATTAACGAACTTTATGAAGCCACTGAACAAACCTTAATTGAACTAGAGTTGAAGCCAGAAGATAACGAATTACAGCGTGCTCTATTTCGCTCAATCCATACAATTAAAGGTGACTTAGGCTTAGTCAATTTTTCTCCACTTATTCCACTTCTGCAATATGCCGAAGATCTTCTTGATTACTTACGTAAGGGGCAAATTAAATACACCAGTAATATGAGTGACTTGGTATTATTGATCATGGATAAGGTCAAAGTATTTGTGCAAAGCTGTATTCAAACCGGGCAAGCAGAATATGATAAGCAAATGTTTGAAAGACTTGTTGAGGCAATCAAACGCATTTCGCCTGAAAATGGTGTTGATCATGAACAACTATTAGCCAGTGCGGTATTGATACTGGATCCTAGCCTTGACCTAGGCTCTGAACAAGACAATACAGCTGAAACCCTAACACCGAATGGACCTTCAAGCATAGCAACAACAGGTATACCAAAAACAATCACTGCTGAAGAACGTGAAGATCTGGTTTTCTTTCGTGAATTGATGAAACCGATAGAAAAACGCTCTATGTACTGGGAAGGTAGGGGCGATAGGATCGCCAAGCTTGCTGGCTATGTCAATAAAATTGCAGGTTCACCGATTAACGAAGTCCAACTTGCCGTTGCCTGTTATATGCACGATTTTGGTATGGCCTTTATGCCCGTTGCTGTTTTGCACAAACAAGAAAAACTGGAGGAAGTCGAATTTAACCTCATGCGCTCCCATGTTTACAAAAGTGCTCGCTTACTGGAAAACCTTAATCAATGGAATGAAGCGCGTAAAATTGTCATGCAGCATCACGAGCGCATTGATGGCAGTGGTTATCCGCTAGGAGTAAAGGAAGACGATATTTGCGAAGGTGCAAAACTGTTAGCTATTTTAGACACCTTTGACGCCATAACACATGCGCGAGCTTACGAGGCACATCTACGTATGCCTAAGAAAAAAGCAGTCATTGAAATTAACCGAATTGCTAAAGGACAGTTTTCTAGCAAGTGGATGCAAGTATTTAATAGCGGAATGGCTTCGTTGTTGACAAATTAAAGGGTAAAATAAAGGGCAAGATAAAGGGGAAATAGTTGTATTTTTTAGTCATAAGAGTCAATAAAAGCAATGTTGCAAGTTCTGACATGCTTAAGTTATTAATGACTCAACAAAATTTTATAACACTTTCCAAGTGATATTTTTTGTAACCTTTGCAACATCAGAGGCCACATTACTTAGGCCAAGAGGTTTCTTGTACTTTTTCGGCGAAGGTTTTTCTGCTGTTGTAAAAACTACCTGAGGTCTTTTTAAGATTAGAATATTGATCTCTACCAATATTTTCGCAACTAATGATGTCTTTAACTCGAATGACAACCAGATAATGACTCTGGTTGTCACAGTTAATTCACATATCCAATTCTTTTAGTTTTCTAGTCAGAGTATTTCTGCCCCACCCCAATCTCTTGGCTGCATCTTGTTTATGCCCATGGGTATAGTGTAAAGCGCGCTCTAACAATATACGCTCAAAGCTGGCGATAGCTTCATCCAAAATATTATTTTGACCAGATTGTAGTTGAACGTCAGCCCAATTGGCCAACAATGTTCGCCAATCCCCAGACTGAGTTGTTTTTTCTATAGACGTGGGTTGTTGATTTATCTCTGGTGGAAGATCATGAGGCAGCACGTCTTGTCCGCTAGCCATCACCGTTAACCAACGACACATATTTTCAAGCTGACGAACATTGCCGGGCCAAGGTAAGTTGGCAAGGATCTTTTTAGTCTCTTTATTAAGTGATTTTACCTCAACGGCTAGTTCTGCAGCCGCTTTTTGTAAAAAGTGTGCTGCCAATATGGGAATATCTTCACGTCTTTCACTTAGTGTTGGGATATGAATACGTATGACATTTAATCTGTGATATAAATCTTCTCGAAATTTACCTTCAGACACGCGTTGTTCCAAGTTTTGGTGAGTAGCAGCAATAATTCTGACATCTACCGTAACGGGGTTATGGCCTCCAACACGGTAGAATTGTCCATCTGCTAAGACACGCAATAGTCTGGTTTGCACGTCTAATGGCATGTCGCCTATTTCATCTAAAAATAAGGTTCCTCCGTTGGCTTGTTCGAAACGCCCTTGTCTGGCTGCTTGGGCACCAGTGAATGCACCTTTTTCATGTCCAAATAATTCAGATTCAATCAAGTCGGCCGGTATTGCCGCCATGTTCAGAGCTATAAAAGTATTATCTGAACGAGGGCTATGACGATGAAGTGCGTGAGCGACTAACTCTTTACCTGTACCTGACTGGCCATTTATTAGCACACTAATACTTGAACGAGACAAGCGCCCTACTGCTCTGAACACCTCTTGCATAGCTGGTGCCTCACCAATTATCTCTGTCGCTTTTACCAGTTCAGGAGGCTGATTTTTAGTTGACTGTTCGCGAACATGCGTCAACGCACGTCGCACCAAGTTCACTGCTTCATCTATGTCGAAGGGTTTAGGTAGGTATTCAAATGCACCACTTTGGTAGGCTTTCACTGCGCTATCTAGATCAGAATGGGCAGTCATAATAATTACTGGGATATTCTCAAAACGTTTATGCACTTCGCGTAATAAAACGATTCCATCCATTTGTGGCATACGAATATCTGACACAATAACTTCTGGAGGTTGTTCTGTTTCCAATTGCAGTAATAAGTCCTGAGGATTTTCAAAACTGAAACAAGGAATATTTGCTGCTTCCAACGCTTTTTGTAATACCCAACGAATCGAGCTGTCGTCATCGACTATCCATACTGGTTCTGCACTCATGTCACGGGGTCCTTTTTATCAATGGGTATATATAAAATAAATTCTGTTCTACCCGGCCAACTATCCACTTCAATTTTCCCCCGGTGATGACCGATCAGAGTTTGGGATATAGATAGACCTAAACCGTTGCCTTCTTTTTTACTGGTCACCATAGGATAAAATAGTGTATTTTTTAGTTCTACAGGTATGCCTGGTCCGTTGTCGATAATTTGGATTTTCACGCACAATGGAAAACAAGCACCATGAATAATCACTTGGCGTTCAATTCTGGTAATTATTTGTATTTTGCCAACTACATTTTGTTGTTCCGACAACACTTGCACACTATTACGCACTATATTTAATGTGGCTTGTTGCATCATATCTTGATCAAGGTAGACGTCAGGAATACTCGGATCATAGTCCCTTGTAATCGCAATATTATGGCTAGGATCGAGTCGCACCAAAGTACATACTTTTTCAAGTACTTGATGCACGTTGTACCAGCCGAAACTTGGACGCAAGTTTGGTCCTAGTAATCGGTCCACTAAATTGGTAAGCCTGTCTGATTGCTCGATAATAACTTGAGTAAATTCTTCTAATTCATCGCTATGTAGCTGTTTAGCTAACAGTTGTGCAGCCCCTCTAATACCACCTAATGGATTTTTAATTTCGTGTGCCAAACCGCGGACTAACTCACTAGCAGCCTGCTGTTGGGCCCATTGTCGATTTTCTTGGCTAATTTTTTTCTGTTGTTCGACAAGTCTGATTTCGACTAATAGTTGGTTGTCCAGTATGCTAGTAATAGACACATCAGCTTGGGTATGTCGGCCGTCATTAAATTTAAAGGTGACTTCACTATCAGAGTAAACAACACCAAATTCCATTGAATTTTGAAATCGCTCAAAATCGAGACTTGATGAAGCAATAAAGTGATTAAGTGAACAACCAATTAACAAATTTAAGCTGCGTTCAAATACATCCTGTGCAGCATGATTGGCATATTGAACAATTAATTCACTGTTTAATACAACTACAGCAGTTGATAGGTTATCTAATAAATTTGTAGTAGTGATGGATTCAGACATAAACTCAACTTTTATGCATCTTTTTACGCACCTTTTATGCACTTATATAGTGCAAAGTATTATTTAGCTGCTGTGATATAGATACTATTTTTTATAAAATATCTTTATTTCATTAATTTGCATTGATCAGAGCAGAAGCTTTTTGCAGATAAAAGGTCTGCTGCTTTGACGATGCAAGGATCTTGCCTGAGTTGTCGAGAAAATTAACTTTAATTGTATGGGCGCCTCTATCCACACTTTCTAGTTGAAACTGACTTTTTGATTGAGTTTTAAATATCTGACCATCAAAAATTAATTGAAACTTTCCAGATTTTTTTGGTAAAACACTTACACTAATTTTTACCCCACCAGCATTATCACGTAATGTTTGTTCAGCCTCTGGTGAACTTATAAACACTGTGTATTGCACTTCGGGTCTGACTTTTTTTATACGGATATTTTGGGTCGCCGCTTGGCTTGAAGCATTATTTAAAGCTGGTATAACAACCGTATTTATTGAGGATAGATTGACTGGCACAGATCCTGGATTTTTAACATCGCTGTAAACCACACTGCCATCAGCCTTCACCGTTTTATACAGCACTTTTGCAGATACACTGATACATAGTAATAATAAACAAAAAATGTAAAATACACGCACAATCATATTCCTCCATACTAATGACTAAGTCGAAACCAAAATCATAAGCCTCATTGCTCGTAGTTCGAAGATAAGTGTAGCTTTATTATAGATAAAAAAAAGCCCGCAAAAGCGAGCTTGTTATTTATTTTAATAACTATCGAAGATAGGGGAATGACACTCCGTATCTATACGCTGTAGTACATGTCAAACTCAACTGGATGAGTTGTCATATTAAGAGTCTGTACTTCAGCCATCTTAAGTTCGATATAAGCATCAATCGATTCGTCAGACATAACACCACCGGTAGTTAAAAATTCACGGTCATTATTAAGGGCTTCCAAAGCTTGTTCAAATGAACTACAAACTTGAGGAATGGCAGCTGCCTCTTCTGCAGGCAAGTCATACAGATCTTTATCCATTGAATCACCAGGATGAATTTTGTTTTTGATACCATCAAGGCCAGCCATCAACATAGCAGTGAATGCTAGGTAAGGATTACCAGTTGGGTCAGGGAAACGCACTTCAATACGACGAGCCCTATCGCTAGTAACAAAAGGAATACGGATAGAAGCAGAACGGTTGCGTGCAGAATAAGCTAGCATAACAGGTGCTTCGAATCCTGGTACCAAACGCTTGTAAGAGTTGGTTGAAGCGTTAGTAAATGCGTTAATTGCGCGAGCATGTTTAATAATGCCGCCAATATAAAACAATGCCTCTTCAGACATTCCAGCGTATTTATCACCAGCAAAGATGTTTTTACCGTTTTTAGAAATAGACTGATGAACATGCATACCAGACCCATTATCTCCAACAAGGGGTTTTGGCATAAAGGTAGCGGTTTGTCCGTAAGCATGTGCAACGTTGTGTACCACATATTTGTATATTTGGACTTCATCAGCTTTCTTAACTAACGTGTTAAAAAGACATGCAATTTCGTTTTGACCTGCAGTCGCTACCTCATGGTGATGCGCTTCAACAGTTAAGCCCATTTCTTCCATAACCATGCACATAGCAGCACGAGTATCGTGAGACGAGTCAACCGGTGGAACGGGGAAATATCCGCCTTTTACACCGGGGCGATGAGCCATATTACCTTCTTCAAACTCAGCACCTGAATTCCATTTGGCTTCACTAGAATCGATCTTGAAAAATGAACCTGACATATCAGTGTGAAAACGTACGTCATCGAACAAGAAAAATTCTGGCTCAGGTCCAAATAATGCAGTATCACCGATGCCAGTTGATATTAAATACTCTTCTGCGCGGCGAGCAACAGAACGTGGGTCACGGTCGTAACCTTGCATTGTCATAGGTTCTAAAATATCGCAACGGATGTTAATTTGTGTCTCTTCAGCGAAGGGGTCAAGTACAGCAGTTTCGCCATCAGGCATTAAAATCATATCTGATTCATTAATGCCCTTCCAACCAAGGATAGAAGAACCATCAAACATTTTGCCTTCTTCGAAGAATTCTTCAGTCACTTGATGAGTAGGGATAGAAACGTGCTGTTCCTTACCCTTTGTATCGGTAAAACGTAAATCGACAAATTTAGCTTCGGTTTCTTTAATAAGGTCTAAGGCCTTTTGTGCTGACATGGTGTCCTCCAGATTAAAAGTGTAAATATATTATTGAGGGGTCAAACAACCCGGGTAAGTAAGCGTTCATCAACAGAGCGATTATCATGCCACATACCTAAGTGATTGGAATGCCTTTTGTTTATGTTTTTTTAGCATAGCGTAAACGAAAAAAAAAGCATGCTATGCACCATAATAAAGCATGAGTGCACCAAAGAAATGCCCACGCACCTAAACACTTCATTTTATTGCAATAATGTTAATAATAAGTTGACCAGTTGAGTGTGTTTTCTTTATTTAAAGCAATATGCATTTGAAGTTCGCTAAATGTTGGATAAAACTGTACAATCCGCGCCCATAAAATTTCAGTAATTTAGCTATATATAACTTTAAAAAGTTGAGCGTCTTAACTGACGGATATGTGGCCCTAAAAGAGAAAAAACAATGAGTTCATCAAATACCTCAGTCGAAAACTTGAGGAATATAGCTATTATAGCCCACGTTGACCACGGCAAAACCACCCTAGTTGATAAGTTATTACAACAGTCTGGCACTTTAGAAGAAAGCCGCGGCGTAGCCGAAGAGCGTGTGATGGACTCTAACGATATTGAAAAAGAGCGGGGGATTACTATTCTTGCGAAAAACACCGCAATTAAGTGGAACGAATACCGCATTAATATTGTAGATACACCTGGTCATGCTGATTTTGGTGGCGAAGTAGAACGTGTTATGTCTATGGCCGATTCAGTATTGTTACTAGTCGATGCGCAAGAAGGCCCTATGCCACAAACGCGTTTTGTAACACAAAAGGCGTTCGCTCAGGGTTTAAAGCCAATCGTTGTTATCAACAAAATTGATAAGCCAGGTGCACGTCCTGATTGGGTATTGGATCAAGTGTTTGATTTGTTTGACAACTTAGGCGCAACTGACGACCAACTAGATTTTCAAGTAGTATACGCATCAGCCATAAATGGTTGGGCTACCAACGATTTGGATGTCGCTAGTGATAATATGACGCCTTTGTTTGAAACGATTGTCAAACACGTTAAGGCACCTGATGCCGATGCTAACGGTCCACTTCAAATGCAAATGTCGCAACTTGATCACAACTCCTATGTAGGTGTAATCGGTATAGGTCGTATTACTCGTGGTTCAGTAAAGCCTAACCAACAGGTCACTATTATTAGTGCCGATGGCAAAACGCGCAACGGTAAAATTGGTCAGGTACAAGGTTACTTAGGCCTTCAACGTAACGAAGTGGATTCTGCTTACGCAGGTGACATTGTTGCAGTGACAGGCGTGGGCGAACTTAAGATTTCTGACACTATTTGCGATCCAAATACAGTCGAAGCGTTGCCACCTCTTTCTGTTGATGAGCCAACAGTGACCATGACGTTCCAAGTCAACAATTCTCCTTTTGCCGGTAAAGAAGGTAAGTTTGTTACTTCTCGTAATATTCTTGAGCGTTTGCAACACGAGTTAATCCATAACGTAGCATTAAAAGTTGAAGAAATGCCAGATGACCCGGATAAATTTCGTGTTTCAGGGCGTGGTGAACTTCACCTGGGTATACTGATTGAAAACATGCGTCGTGAGGGCTACGAATTAGCCGTTTCTCGTCCAGAAGTTATATTGAAACAAGTTGATGGTGCGACTCATGAACCTTATGAATCAGTCACCATAGATGTTGAAGAACAACATCAAGGTACGATCATGGAACAGTTGGGTACACGTAAAGGCGAACTAACCAACATGACAACGGATGGCAAAGGCCGCACCCGTATGGACTTTATGATCCCTAGCCGTGGTTTAATTGGTTTCCAAACTGACTTTATGACGATGACGTCTGGTTCTGGCTTGATGTACCACACGTTTGATCATTATGGACCTCATAAAGGCGGCATAATTGGTCAGCGCAAGAGTGGTGTATTGATTGCCAATGCAACAGGTAAAGCATTAACTAACGCATTGTTTAATTTACAAAGTCGCGGACGTTTATTTATCGGCCATGGTCTTGAAGTATATGAAGGTATGGTTATTGGTATTCACGCTCGTGAAAATGATCTAACGGTTAACGCCCTGAAAGGTAAGCAGTTAACTAACGTACGCTCATCAGGTACAGACGAAGCACAAAGTTTGGTTCCACCGATTGTGATGTCGTTAGAGCAAGCACTTGAGTTCATCGATAATGATGAGTTGGTTGAAGTGACGCCTATCAGCACGCGCATCCGTAAGAAATTATTGACTGAAAATTTGCGAAAGCAGGCTGGTCGTCCAGCTAAAGGTTAGGTCAGTTACGATTTAACATTAGCGCTACAATCTTTTATCAGATTAAATTGAAACCGGCATAGCCGGTTTTTTTTTGGCTGCACTGAATATAATATTGAAATCAAAGGCATACGCCGACACTCAAAGCCAATCAGCGAGCGTATGGCTTTTTTCAAATAGCTTTCATGCCATACAACTTATTTTTACTATCAGCAGTGTAGATGTAGTAAATGTAACGTTCTGCAACAATACCTTTTAAACACGTGTTTAATCATCTTAGAGGTCATGATGCTCAATTACCGACAAGCCATTACTTAGTTGATTATCTCGCGCACCATATACTCCGACTAATAGTTTTAGGTCAATTCACTGTTCATTAACACGGGTGATGAAATAATGAATGACTAAACAATCACATGTGCTCAAAATTCAACTTCGAATGCAGTTTCGTCCTGCTTTTTTACCTTTATATAACGCGTTATCTGCTCGTTTAAAAAGTACTTCAAAGGTTTCATCTCTTCTAAATTCCGATACTCCACCGGTCACAGTAATTTCCACAGAAACATTATTGGGGATTTCGTCTGCGAGTTGCTCGCTGATCGCACGCCGTAATTTATTACCGATATACTCAGCGCCATTAAGCTCGGTATCTGGAAGCAAAACCAAAAACTCCTCACCTCCCCATCTGATGAGTTTATCCTGTTCCCTTATAAAATTCTGAATAACCTTTGCTCCAGATACAAGGATTTTATCCCCTGCATCATGACCAAAAGTATCGTTAATACGTTTAAAATGATCAAAATCGAACAATATAATAGAACTCGGTTCATGAGAGCGCCGCAAACGTTAATAAGCTGATTTAAGACGGTACATTATACACATCTGACGCTGCGCAATAATACGAGACAGACGATCGTCGG
>OOFU01000037.1_pt1 | contig 16835 bp, 14 predicted proteins | sample 1670361 | NCBI WGS metagenome assembly OOFU01 (sample SAMEA98145418, study PRJEB22522) | marine metagenome | biome: marine biome; feature: marine water body; material: sea ice | place: Arctic Ocean | collected 14-Sep-2015 | depth 1.3 m
GCGTCGAGAATATTCGCCGCGTGTCTAATGTTGCCAAGCTCATGTCCGATGCAGGCCTAATTACTCTGGTAAGCTTCATTTCTCCATTTCGCTCCGAACGGCAAATGGCGCGTAATATGATGACTAATGGCGAGTTTGTTGAAATCCACGTCGACACCTCGTTGGAGGTTGTCGAGCAACGCGATGTAAAAGGCTTATACAAACGCGCACGGGCGGGTGAAATTAAACACTTTACAGGAATCGATAGCCCCTATGAGGCCCCGCTTGAAGCTGAAATAATCGTTAACACCGCTAGCCAATCTGCCGAAGATGCAGCCGATTCAATCATTGACTGGCTGAAAGACGAAGGCACACTGATTGCCTAAGTTGAATTGCGCTAAAAGCTTAATATTCTGACGTTCTTGTGAGATTAAAAAATTCAAACCTATGAAATAGTGCCACTGTCGAACGGTATGGGAAAGTACGTAATAGACTAATCGTTATTGAATCTAAGAGATAATAAACAGTCTGCGATTAACTTTATTTCTGAATGCTCTACATAGGCATTCAAGCTAACGCCAAAATTATCGAATACAACGACTCTGCCCTACTCGCATTTTGCGAGAAGGCAGAAGCCTCCAATCGTAAACAGGTACATAAATCTCGATTGGTATACAACCATCAGAAAATTCCTACTACTGTCAGTATCGGTGTGGTCGAGATAACTGATAGCGACGATAATATTGAAGAGGTTTTTAAACCACTCGACTCCGCTTGTTATATAGCCAAAGAAAGGGAAGTAATCCGGCTTATGCCTCTCGCACTAACGAACAGCATATTACCATGTGTGAAAGTGAAGCCCGTTGGGTTAGTCGGTTACATACCGCTTTAGAAGAAAATTTATATACGCTACTTGCTCAGCTCATTATTCTGCTTAACACGCGTAAATTTTATGCCACACACTACGAATGATTACGGCGTTTAAAAGACGATGATCAAACTCTGATATATCCTAATACCTTTTTGTCGGCGGCAGCTCGTTACAACTTGTTACCCGCGATTAATCGCAGGGTATTTGGAAAGACTTTTGACAGGTTAAACAAAAACGGCCATTGCTCGAGGGTGACCGAATTTCAATAAACCTGACAGGCCCATTCCTATCTGAAAACTTATTTCTAGACTGTATTTTGAAATTATTCAGGGTCACTGGCATGTGTGCAGATACAATGATTATAGAAATCACTGAAAGCTCTGCTCTGATTGATCTGTCCTGTGCACAGAAATTTATGACATCACTCAACGAAATAAGCTGTCAATTTGTACTCTATGATTTTGGCAAAGGCTTTTATTATTTGGCGCCCTAAATACCTATCGGTGGACTACATTGAAATGGAAGAAAGGTTTGTGCGCGATAGGCTAACTGATCCAGTCGATGAAACGAAGAGAAATTTGTCGTTGCTAAATCTGTTGAAAATAATCACATTTAGGCGAAGCTGACTGAGCTGGGCTTTGATTTTGGCCGGGGTTTGAGAATTTCCAAGCTTTGTCCGTTGGCTGATTTTAATGTCAATAAAACGGCATAGCCGCTGTTTTGAAAACAATGCTTAGACTCAAGTTTTTGGGTATTTTTAGGCTGTGCGAAAGCTGGTTTAACATTCAACTGACGAGACCTATTGAGTTTCGAACCATAGGCAAACGTTATTTCTGATTACATTTTATTCATTTTTACCCTCGGAGATTTTTATTATCCTCGCAATGCGGTCGTCATGTCTCCCATAAAGAAAGCGGCAAGCAGTAAGATTAAGTGTGCCCACTGATAATATTACGCCCTGATTGAACGCTGATTTGTTATGAAACTGTTGCTTTAAAGTTACTGGCTAAAGCATCACTATTGTTATGTTCATTACTTTTATCCAGAAGATCTAACGTCAGCTAACCGATAGTCTTATTACATAGAGTACGAGATGATAGCTGCTGATCAATCATCGCTATTACAATGTGTTTAATTTTGCTAACCTATTACTTCCTGCAAAAAAATAAAAGGGCTAATAATGAACCAGGAAACTAACAAGTCAGTCAGTCGCTTTAAAAATCTGGACTGGACCATGGCTAGAACCGTGTCTCTTTCGATCCTCATTGGTGTAATAGCAGCATTCGCTGCTAAAGGTTTGTTACTGGCGATCAATTTTACTCAAAATTTTTTGCACCCTATTCCGATCGGAAAATTAGTGCAGGAACAAGGGATTGAAAATGCTTCCTTGACCCTTTGGCATGCGGGCACTCTAGTGGTCATGGGCCTGGTTGTTGGGTTATTGACCCACTATTTGATGCCCAATCGAATGAATCGTGGTTTATCCCATGTCATCGAAGATGTGCATTTCAACAATGGCCAAACCGGTGTCAAAGAAGGCATGGCGGTTGGCCTTATATCGGCGGTTTCGATTGGTGCAGGTGCTTCCGTGGGTCGCTACGGACCCGCCGTACATTTAGGCGCGGCTGCGGCCAGTGGTATTGGCACATTCTTTAAACTGGACAACCAGGAAAAATTGACGCTGAGCTGTGCCGGTATTGCGGCAGCTATTTCTGCCTCATTTTTGGCACCCCTGGCTGCCGTTATTTTTGTGCAAGAAGTCGTGCTGCGGCAATGGCGCATATATCAGTTTATTCCGACTGCCGCTGCGGCTGCGGCTGCTTCAGAGACAGCTATATTGCTCGATGTGCATTTTATTATCCCAAGCAATCTGATACCTGATGATGTGCCTGCCTATGAGTTTTTGTTTTTTGGCCTGATCGGCGTGTTGTGCGCGGTGGTTGGTATTGCCTTTAACCGAATGCTGCCAATGGCAGCCGGTTGGGTGGCTAAACACGTGAAGGTTGATAATCGATTGAAACCGGCTATTGGCGGCTTAATTCTAGCGGGTATTGGATTCGCTTATCCGTCTGTATTAGGGTTAGGTGGATACGAAACACAAATGGCTGTTGCTGGCAACATTGCGCTAAAGCTATGCCTCACTCTGCTGGTGCTTAAATTTATAGCAACGATTGTTAGCCTGGCGTTTGGCTTCAACGGGGGTGTTTTTGGCCCCAGTTTATTCATGGGTGCAATGATTGGTGCTTCTGTTGGCATTGTTGTTGAGGGTGCTGGCATTCCAATATCGGGCATTTCACTGTATGCCATTGCGGGTATGGGTGCTACGGTTGCTACCGTTATAGGGGCTGTCTTTGCGGCTATTATTGCAATGATTGAAATGACTGGAAAGTTATCGCCATCATTACCGCTGTTATTTTCGGTGACGACGGCTTATGTCGTTATTTATTTATTTTCGCAAAGTTCTTTGCTAGTTAACCAACTGAATGGTCGCAATAAAAATCCGTTCGAAGAGGTTCGTTCAACTGACGTGAAATACGAAGGCTACAAGCCAGCACCTTAACTTTTTAATGAAGCAACTCGATACTATTCTTTGTCAAAATAGCATCGAGTCGTTTGTTGATTACTCTGCTGCGTTTGCTTGTTCTACGTTGAGACTGGCTTGTGCAATCTGACGAACCAGTTCGTCATCTGTCGACAACCTTTCTAACGCACGTTTCGCTTCCATTGCATCCATTCCTTCTGCCGTGACCAAACCTTCAGCTATTTCACGCAAAGCAATAACCGTTGGCTTATCGTTTTCAGCGGGGACCAATGGATCGGCACCTTGTGATATCTGACGTGCACGACGTGAAGCAAGCAGTACTAGATCAAACCGGTTATCTACGTGTTCGAGACAATCTTCAACAGTGATACGTGCCATAATTTAAGCTCCAGGAGTGCTAGATAAAAAGGGGGCGTAATAATAGCTAATTATGATGAAAATCTAAACCATTTCTTTCGGAATTGAAGCGATTAATGCCTTATTTTTTTGTATTTGTCGTTGTTTTGTCATTCCCTGGGCATGGATGATGCATTCAAGGTCGTATAGCGCCTGATCGAAGACTTCATTCACTACTAGATATTCGGCATCATTCCAGCGCGACATCTCTCTATCTGCCGATTTCATCCGCCGCTTGATGGTTGTTTGATCGTCGGTGTCGCGATCGACCAGTCGCTGTTCTAGCGCTTCTCTGGACGGTGGCAAAATAAAGATACAAACCGTCTCGGGTAATTTATGCTTCACTTGCCTGGCGCCCTGCCAGTCAATTTCCAAGATAACGTGCTTGCCACTATCAAGAATACCTTCAACCGACTGTTGCGCGGTACCGTATAAATTGTCAAATACACGGGCATGCTCGATGAACTCATCGTTTTGGATCATCGACTCGAATTGGTTAAGACTAACGAAATGATAGTCGACTCCGTTTACTTCCCCTGGTCGAATATCTCGAGTGGTGTGAGACACACTCACCGCCAATTCCGTTGTTTTTTTAGCCAGCAGTGCTTTAACCAAACTGGTTTTACCGGCACCTGAAGGTGCAGAAATTGTAAATAGGCAAGCTGTGTTCATACCGGGTCTCTTGGAAAGTCGATTGATCGACAGAATTAACGATTAATTTTGACGATATTGTAATGACAGTTTGAGTTTAGCCCAATACACTCATTAGGCTCAACATTGCTTTCCAAAATTACTCGTTAACGATGCCCATCTTACATGCTCAGTAACAATTATATAAACCGCTTCGAAGGACTCGCCAGAGTGTTTGGAATGCCATCACTCGAACATCTTCAGCAAGCGCACTTTTGTATCGTCGGTGTGGGTGGCGTGGGCTCCTGGGCTGCCGAGGCCGCTGCTCGTTCAGGTATCGGTAAAATAAGCCTGATCGACCATGATGATATCGATTTAAGTAATACTAATCGCCAAATTCATGCCTTGTCAGATACGCTCGGACAAAGCAAAGTCGATGTTTTGAAACAACGTATTTTACAAATCAACCCTGAATGCGACTGCACCGCGATAGACGATTTGGTCACGCGGGGTAATATTGAGAAATTTAATTTCGCTCAATATGACTCGGTTATTGATGCGATTGATCACGTGCAGCATAAGGTGTCTTTAGTTCACCATTGTCGTCGCAATAAAATTGCGCTGGTGTCCACTGGCGGCGCTGGTGGTCTTACTGATCCAACCCGAATCGAAGTGGATGATTTAATTCGCTCGTTCAACGACCCACTGCTGGCTAAAATGCGCGCTAACTTGCGCCAACAATTGGGCTACAGCCGAAACCCCAAACGGCGACACATGATCGATTGTGTGTTTTCTACTGAGCAACCTAGCTACCCGACAGATAATGGCGGCATTAGTCTAAGTAAGCCACTGCGGCCCGAGAGAACCTCGCTCGACTGCTCGACCGGCCTTGGGTCGTTTGTCGGTGTTACCGCAAGTTTTGGTTTCACGGCCATTTCACACGCTATCAACAAACATTTACGAAAGATGGATAAGCAATAAAGTCCAGTCACCTGAGAGTATGTCGAGCTCTTGATTTAGTTTCAATAGTATCGGTGGTCTTAAGCAAATATAGTGATAAGCTAAAGCAGTAACAAACAATACGTTATTAGTCGCTTGAATTTGGAAATCAAAAAAAGATTAATCCTATGGAGGATAAAGCAAAATGACCGTCCGAAAAACACTCACCAAGAAACTAGGCCTCGCTTGTATTGCGTTGGCCATCAGCCTGCTAGCAGGTAACGCCGCAGCCGTCGATAATGCCGGTTTTGTCTATGTCACTCCTATTGGCGATGCTGGATGGACTTATCAACATAACCTCGGCCGAATTGAAATGGAGAAGGCAACCGGCGTCACGTCTAACTACGTTGAAAATGTTGCCGAAGGGGCTGACGCTGAGCGCGTTATTCGTGAAATGGCCAAACGGGGCGATAAGGTTATCTTCGCGACTAGTTTTGGCTACATGAACTATATGTTAAAAGTATCAAAGAAATTTCCTGATACTGCCTTTGTCCATGCTACTGGCTACAAAATGGGCGATAACATGGGTATCTACAACGCGCGTTTTTATGAAGGTCGTTACCTGACTGGCGTTATAGCGGGTGAAATGACTGAATCGAATGTATTAGGTTACGTTGCTGCTTTTCCAATTCCAGAAGTACTTCAGGGTATCAATGCCTTTATTCAAGGTGCTCGCAGCGTCAATCCAAAAGCAGAGCTACGCGTTATTTGGGTTAACTCTTGGTTCGACCCAGGTAAAGAACGTCAGGCGTCTATGACTTTGATGTCTCAAGGTGCCGATGTTTTAACGCATCATACTGACTCGACTGCTGTGGTTCAGGCCGCAGAAGAAAAAGGTAAGTATGCGGTTGGTTATCATTCTGATATGTCCAAATATGGACCCACTGCACATTTGACCGCCACAACGCACCATTGGGGTGATTTTTACATCAAGACCATAGAACAAGTTAAAGCAGGTAATTGGAAACCAGAAAGTCTTTGGGGTGGTTATGCTAAAGGCATGGTGAGTCTTGCGCCTTTGAGTCCGGCAATACCCGCTGAACTTCAGGCTCGTATTGCCAAAATGGAAAAGCAAATGGCTGATGGCAGTATTCATGCTTTTGCAGGCCCCGTCATCGATCAAAGTGGTGAGACGTTGGTAGCAGCAGGACAAAATATGACTGATGACCAACTCGGCAGCATGGACTTTTACGTTCAGGGTGTTGTGAGTAAACTACCTAAGAAGTAAGGCATTATTCAGTATTGCAGGGTAGATATAATTGAGCTATCTGCCCTGCTTTCAGTGAAGGCTTAGATCAGTTTTTATACCCTAACAATCACTTAAAACTATGGAAGCTTACCTTTTAGACTGGGCAAACCTGCTGGTGCGCTGGCTACATGTTATTGCTGGCATTGCCTGGATTGGCGCTTCGTTTTATTTTGTTATGCTAGATAATTCGTTAACCTCACCCGCCAAACAATCCGACCGTGAAAAAGGCGTCTCGGGTGAGTTGTGGGCAGTCCATGGCGGTGGTTTTTATCATAGTCAAAAATATATGGTGGGGCCAAAGGGCGAGCCACTTTCAGATAATTTGCACTGGTCAAAATGGGAAGCCTATACCACTTGGCTTTCGGGCATGGCGTTGCTGGCCATTATTTACTGGTTTGGCGCCAACACCTACTTGATCGATCAACAAGTCATGCCATTGTCAGCACCGATGGCTATCGGCATCAGTATTGGCGTATTGATTGCTGGCTGGTTAATTTACAATACGCTTTGCCGAGTTTTGACTGGCAAAGACAATCGACTCGCCGCCATTATTCTGCTGCTGATCATCGCCACCGACTGGGCTTTGTTTCAAATTTTTAGTGCACGCGCTGCCTATCTTCATGTCGGCGCGATGATGGGCACGATTATGGTGCTCAATGTGATGGTTCATATCATACCTGGCCAAAAGAAGGTCGTAGCGTAAATCCGTGCAGGCGAAAAACCTGACACGGCACCCGGAATCATCGGCAAGCAACGTTCGGTTCACAATACCTATTTTACGCTACCTGTTTTATTCATCATGATTAGTGGTCACTATCCAATGACCTATGGTAACGAACACGGCTGGCTAGTACTCGCATTTGTGATGATGGCGGGGGTTTTCATTCGCCAATTTTTTGTGTTGCGTCATCGTGGCCAAGTCAAATGGCAGTTACCGATCAGCGGCATTATTATTTTGCTCTCTCTTATATGGGTTTTAAGGCCATCGACAGAAAATGTTGCCCATGGGGTGAGTGTTAGCGATTCACAAGTGACTCAAGTGATTGCACAGCGCTGCGCAACCTGTCATGCCGTATCGCCCACTCAAGCAGGATTTTCGGCCCCACCTGCGGGACTGGTGCTTGAAACCAGAGAGCAAATTGCGCTAAACGCAGACCGAATTGCAACAACGGTACAAAGCCGGTATATGCCGCTTGGCAATTTAACCGGTATGACCGACGAAGAGCGAACCATCATCAGCGCCTGGTATAGCCAGCGTTCGGACAGTAAACCATGATGAAAATAATACCATTACCTATGCAACTCGATAGTAGTCGTTGCGATAAGGCCATTCGGGCCTCATTTTTACACTTTATTGATGATCCCGATCAAGCGTCAGACGGCTGGGAATATATTGAAGACGGGCTTCTTATTCTCAAACTTGGTCAGATTACCGCACTTGGCAAGACCGATAACTGGTTTAATTTTTTACCCGATGGCATCGAATTTCATGATTTTAGCGGGCGATTAATTATGCCGGGTTTCATCGATACCCACACGCATTATCCCCAAACCGACATAATAGCCAGCCATGGCACTCAGTTACTTGAATGGCTCGAAAAGTACACCTTTCCAACCGAGGCTAAATTTTCGGATATTAATGTTGCGAATTCGACAGCGGAATTTTTCTGCGATGAATTATTGCGCAACGGTACAACCACTAGCGCTGTTTTCGCGACAATTCACCCTGAGTCCGTTGATGCCATATTTCGCGCAGCCCAAAAGCGCGACATGCGTTTAATTTCGGGCAAAGTAATGATGGATCGCAATGCCCCCGATTTTCTATGCGACACCGCGCAAAGTAGCTACGACGATAGCGCCAAACTAATCGAAAAATGGCATCGCAATGGTCGAGCTCTGTATGCTGTTACACCTCGATTTGCCCCTACCTCATCAGGCGCTCAACTGCGGGTGGCCGGCCGATTGCTCCAAGAATACGATGGCCTCTACCTTCAGTCGCATGTTGCCGAAAATGCTGACGAAGTAGCCTGGGTAGCCGAATTATTTCCAGAGCGCCGAAGCTATCTCGACGTTTATGATCATTACGGCTTAGTGGGTAAACGGTCGATTTATGCACATTGTATTCACTTAGATCAAACAGACCGCGAACGAATGGCCAGTAGTGGCGCAGCGATGGCTTTTTGTCCGACTTCAAACTTATTTCTAGGCAGTGGGTTATTTGACCTCGATAGTGCTCAGCAGAACAGTGTAAGAGTTGGGGTCGCGACTGATGTTGGCGGCGGCACTAGCTTTAGTATTTTGCAAACACTCAACGAAGCTTACAAAGTGAGTCAAATGTCCGGACAAACCCTGACCTCGATGAAGGCTTTTTACCTCGCGACTCTGGGTGGTGCTAAAGCGCTTCATCTAGAGCATAAGCTGGGTAATTTTGAAGTCGGCAAGGAAGCTGATTTTGTTGTATTGGATTTGCATTCAACCCCGTTGATGAAAAGGCGCATGGCCGTCTCTGATTCAATTCAAGACACGCTGTTTGCATTAATGATGTTAGGCGATGATCGCGCCGTACAGGCTACTTTCGTGATGGGTGTTTGTCAGTTTATGAAGGGTCGTTCGACATGTCAGTAATACTGATCGAAAATGCCCATCGACTTGTCACTATGGACCAACAGCGCCGAGAAATTGAAGATGGCGCATTAGTGGCAGAGAATAATAAAATTGTATTTGTTGGTTCCACTCTTGAGGTGCAACAATGGCTAAAGAAGACCTCCCTTAAAATTGATCGCCGAATAGATGCCAGCGGTACGGTCGTTTTACCCGGCTTAATCAACTGTCACCACCATTTGTTTCAAACCCTGACTCGAAGTATCGGTACCGCTCAGGGGTTATCGCTATTTGACTGGCTAAAAACACTCTATCCAATCTGGGGCCAGATGGATGCTGAGGCGGTTTATGTTAGCGCCAAACTCGGCCTGGTTGAATTGTTATTGTCAGGCGCAACGACGGTTGCCGATCATCTTTACCTATTCCCTAATGACGCCAAACTCGACGATGAAATTCGAGCTGCGAAGGAGCTAGGCGTGCGTTTTCATCCGACCCGTGGCAGCATGAGCCTCGGTCAAAGTCAGGGCGGGTTGCCACCCGATAATGTTTGCGAAGATGAAGCCGACATCATTACCGACTGTATTCGAGTAATCGAAACCTTTCATGACCCCGAGCCTTATTCTATGTTGCGTATTGGCCTCGCACCTTGTTCACCGTTCAGCGTCAGCGCTGATTTAATGAAACGCTGCGCACAGCTGGCACGTCAATATGAGAGCGTTAACTTACACACTCACTTAGCGGAGACTATCGACGAAAATCGATTTTGTGAAGAAAAATTCGGCATGCGTCCTTTGCAATACATGGAGAGTCTGGGATGGACTGGCGACGATGTCTGGTACGCGCACATGGTTCATCCTGACGCAGACGAAATCAACACTCTGGCCAGAACTCAAACTGGCGTTTGTCATTGCCCAAGTAGTAATATGATTCTCGCGTCGGGCATTGCGCCCATTCGTGAAATGACCGATGCCAATGTTCGAGTCGGTCTTGGTGTTGATGGATCGGCCAGTAATGACGGCAATCATTTATTGGGTGAAGCAAGGCAAGCGATGTTATTACAGCGCGTTGGCTGGCCAGGCTTCGAGTCTAATGCGGGACGGTTTTCGGCTCGAGAAGCCCTCGAGCTAGCAACACTGGGTGGCGCATCGACCTTAGGTCGGGATGATATTGGCAGTCTTGAAGTTGGCAAAGCTGCTGACATGGTTGCCTTCCGTATCGATGACCTACCCCATGCGGGTGGTCTGAGCGATCCGGTCGCATCATTACTCACCTGCACACCTGGCACAGCCTGGCTTTCGGTTATTAATGGACAAATTGTTGTTGAGAACGGTCAAATACCTGGGCTAGATATTAACGCACTGGTCAAGCAACATAATAGGATTTCAGCGCAACTGTTAAAGAAAGCAGGCGTCGGTTAATTTTTTTGCATCACACCATAGTTAGCCAATCACTGTGTCAATTTTATACGACTAAAATTGGAGCTGATGTCATGATAGAAGCCTCTATTTACTATTGGCTCAGGCAATGCTTTGGATAGTTTTTTCTGTTGTTTTTGATTAAGCTTATAATTATTAATAATATTTATAGTATAATTCTTTCAAATTGTATTTAACTTACCTAACTGATTGAAAATTATGAATGTTGATCAACTTTTCGCTCAAAGCTTGCAATTGCTCGGCCTCGGAATGGGGTCTGTATTTGTTATATTGATTTTGCTCATCGGTATTATTTCTACTATTTCGAGACTGGTACCCGAAGAAAAGTTTGTCGATCCATCGGCAAAAGCGCGTTCAATTGCACCCACATCATCAGCAATCAATACCCAACATATCGTAGCCATACAGGCAGCTATTCATAAGTTTAGAAACAAATAGAATAAACAGCATTACAAATGTCGATTCGATTTAGTTAACATAGCCAAATTAACTATTGAGATTAGATCCCCTAATTAAATAGCCCAATTAGTAAGGCTCGCAACTTTCCAGGTACTCAATTCATGGCCAATCCCCTTTTGCTTACTGATGTCGTTTTACGCGACGCCCACCAATCATTATTTGCAACACGCCTTCGCATCGAAGATATGCTGCCTATCGCTAGCGAGTTAGATAAGATCGGTTATTGGTCGTTAGAAACCTGGGGTGGTGCTACTTTTGATGCCTGTATTCGTTTTCTGGGTGAAGACCCATGGGAGCGTTTACGCAAGCTTAAAGCAGCGATGCCAAACACACCAATGCAAATGCTGCTGCGCGGCCAAAATGCCTTGGGATACCGCCACTACGCCGATGATGTTATTGAAAAATTTGTTGAGCGTTGTGCCGTTAATGGCATGGATGTGTTCCGTATTTTCGATGCCATGAACGACATGCGCAACCTTGAGACTGCGATCAAGGCAACTATCAAAACAGGCAAACATGCGCAGGGTGCGATTTCCTACACCATTAGTCCCGTCCACAACAACGACCTTTGGGTCGATATGGCAAAGCGTCTTGAGGATATGGGTAGCCACTCGATTTGTATTAAGGACATGGCTGGATTATTAAAACCTTATGTCGCCGAAGAACTAGTCACTCGTATTAAGGAAACCTGCAGTATTCCGCTGAGCATGCATTGCCATGCCACCACAGGGCTGTCGACAGCAACCTACTTAAAAGCCATCGAATCGGGCATCGACATGCTCGATACGTCAATTTCTTCTATGAGCTTGACTTATGGTCACTCGGCAACGGAGACCTTTGTGTCTATTCTTGAGGACACTGAACGGGCGACTGGTCTTGATCTTGATTCACTTGAAAAAATCTCGATGTATTTTCGTGATGTGCGTAAAAAATATTCCGCGTTCGAAGGTTCGCTGAAAGGTGTTGACCCTCGAATTTTAACCGCTCAGGTTCCTGGTGGCATGCTCACTAATCTCGAAGGCCAGTTACGCGACCAAAACGCGATTGACCGTTTTGACGAAGTCTTAGTCGAAATCCCTAAAGTTCGCAAAGATTTAGGTTATGTCCCACTAGTCACCCCGACTTCTCAGATTGTTGGTACTCAATCGGTTATTAACGTCCTTAGCGGCGAGCGGTATAAATCCATCAGCAAGGAAACGGCTGGGGTATTAAAGGGCGAATACGGGGCAACAGCTGCGCCGGTAAATGAGGCCTTACAGCAACGCGTACTCAATGGTGCCAAACCGATTACTTGTCGTCCTGCTGACTTAATTGCCCCAGAAATGGATCGTTTAACCGATGAGCTGAAAGGTCTCGCTCAGACAGACGGCATAAAGCTAGCAGAAAATGAAGTGGACGACGTGTTGATCTATGCGCTATTTCAACAAGTTGGCATCAACTTCCTAAAGAATCGTGATAATCCAGACGCGTTTGAACCAGTCCCTGGCAATGAACCCGCTGTCCACGCGCAAACGGATACAACTATTGCACCTGCGGTATCGACACCTGATTTTGCAGCCGAAAGCTACAAAGTCAGTGTTAATGGGACACAATATGATGTCGTTGTTGGTCCCGGCAATAGCGATATCAGCCAAATCACACCCGCTGCCAGTTCTGCATCGGCTATTTCAACACCCGCCGCTGCGGCGACAGAAGGCACCGCAATCAAGGCGCCACTGTCAGGTAGTGTAATCGAAAATTTGGTTATTGTTGGTCAGAAAATTAGTGAAGGTGATCCGATAATGATCATCGAAGCGATGAAAATGGAAACCGAAGTTCGCAGCCACTGTAGTGGTTCGGTGCTTTCGATTACGGTTAATAAGGGTGATGCCATTCAGGCAGAACAAACGCTGATGACAGTGGGTTAGAACAGTGGAACAAGGCTTATTACAACTCTGGGCGTCGACCGGCATTGCCAACTTTACGGTTGGCTCGGTGGTTATGATTATTATCAGTTCATTACTCATTTATCTTGCAATCGCCAAAAGTTTTGAACCCCTTTTGCTATTGCCTATTGGCTTTGGTGGGGTTCTGGCTAATATCCCGATAGCAGAAATTGCTGGCCCCGACGGCTTGCTTGGTATTCTTTATTACTCAGGTATCGAAACTGGCGTATTCCCGTTATTGATTTTTATGGGCGTTGGCGCAATGACTGACTTTGGGCCGTTACTCGCACGGCCGAGCTTGATGATTTTGGGCGCAGCGGCCCAGTTTGGTATATTTGCCACCCTGTTCGGCGCAGTCGCAATGAATATGATTCCAGGTATGGAGTTTTCCATGGCTGATGCAGCGGCTATCGCCATTATTGGGGGTGCAGATGGCCCGACCGCTATCTATGTTGCGTCTCGGTTGGCGCCCGATCTGCTAGGTGCTATTGCTGTCGCAGCTTATTCCTATATGGCATTAGTCCCTATTATCCAGCCGCCAATCATGAAACTACTCACCACTAAAAAAGAGCGCGCAACAAAAATGTCCGTTCTACGGCATGTCAGTAAACTAGAAAAGATTCTATTTCCACTGACCTTGTTGTTGATAACAATCTTGCTGCTACCGTCGGCAACACCATTGGTTGGAATGCTTTGTTTTGGTAATTTGTTGAAAGAATCTGGCGTAGTGGATCGTCTTAGTAAAACAGCTCAGGGCGAATTGATTAATATTGTCACCATCTTTCTGGGGCTGGCAGTGGGTTCAAAGCTGGCAGCTGACCAGTTTCTCAACCTCGAAACCATTGGAATATTACTACTCGGCATGGTCGCTTTTTCGATTGGTACTGCGGCGGGATTGCTCATGGGTAAAGTCATGTATCGAGTAACAGGCGGCGCTGTTAATCCATTAATTGGATCGGCCGGTGTGTCAGCAGTGCCTATGGCGGCACGAGTGGCCAATAAGGTCGGGTTAGAGGCCAATCCCCAAAACTTTTTACTGATGCATGCTATGGGACCGAATGTTGCTGGTGTCATTGGTTCGGCGGTTGCGGCCGGTGTTTTGCTCGCTATTGTAGGCTAGCTACCACAGGGCACCATAAAAAATACTATTGTTAGTGATGCCATTGAAATATAGGCTTTGTATTCCCTGAGCGTTATGCTGAAGCTTGTTTTATGCGTTATTAACTGCCTTTGTTAACGATTGGAGTCGGTGAGCTGATGCTCTCAATATTACTGCGTTTTTGAGCCTGCCAAATCCTAACTGTCAACGGGTCACCGACTAATTGTTGGGTATCGATGTCGGCTGTCAAACCGGCTGCCTCAAAACAACTACGAATTTCATCATCCGAAAATCCTAGTCTGAAATGTTTGTATTCGCTTCGCAGATATTCTTCAGTGTGTGCAGCAAAATCGACGATAACCAATCGACCATTGTTACGCAATACTCGACTCGCTTCTCGTATGACGTCAATCGGATTATCGCTGTAATGCAGTACTAAGCTAAGGATAGCCAAGTCAGTGCAAGCATCCTCCATCGGCAAATGGTACATGTCACCTTTACGCACATGGACGTGGGTTAGTCCGGCTTGTTCTATATTGCTACGAGCGACCGCTAGCATGCCGCTATTCATATCGACGCCAATACCTCGTGAAATCTGGCCTGATAAAATTTCGAGCAATCGACCGGTGCCCGTTCCTATATCGAGAAAATCACCAATTGGCTGGTCACCAATAACGCCTAAAAGCCTGTCATCCAATTGTTGCTCGGGCACGTGCATGGCACGAATACTATTCCAGCTTTGCGCTACCTGCTGAAAATAATCCTGGGCCTTTTTAGCCCGACTATCACGTACCTGGTCGAGTCTTGAAATATCTCGGACCAATAAAGTATCGGTTTTAGGAATCAGCGATATCAATGCATGCGCCAAACTAGAGGTCGAATTCTGGTCCGATACACGAAAGTACACTTGTGCACCCTCGGGTAACCGTTCTAATAGTCCTGCTTCAACCATTAGCTTCAGGTGTCTGGAAACACGCGGCTGACTTTGCCCCAAAATTTGCACTAATTCGGACACGCTGAGCTCGCCACGAGAGCAAAGGGTCAGGATTCGAAGTCGAGTGTGTTCACCCGCTGCGCGCAAGCCAGCTAATAAAGTATCAAGATTATACATTTCTTATTTACATCATATAAAGATATGTTTATATTTACATTCGACAGGGTTTATTGCAACCCACAATTATTTTTGGTCTGGGTAATGCTACCAAACCCACCCACTGATCCTCAACCTGGAGTTATCAGTCTGACGCGAAAGAATGTGCATAATATTGATGTGCATAGGAACTTTTAAAAATACTTAATCACCCAGTTGGTGAAGCGCCTTTTTAAAGTTTTCTAGCAACGTCAAACGTTTGTGCTTACCTTCGTGATCCAACATGAGAATTTAGTTTAACACTGGAAAACGAATTGCATAATCTATTTGAAACACTACTGGCTGAAAAGCACACTCTGTTGGCTGATGGCGCAACGGGAACCAACTTATTTGCTTTAGGATTGCAAAGTGGAGACGCTCCCGAATTGTGGAACGTCGACGAGCCACTAAAAATGGCGGCCCACTATCGTAGTTTTATCGATGCCGGTTCAGATATCGTTTTAACCAACACGTTCGGTGGTACTCGCTATCGCCTCAAGCTTCACAAGGCTGCAGAACGGGTTGCCGAGCTCAATATTGCCGCCGTTACTATCCTCAAAGAACAGATAGAAGACTCTGGTCGCACCGTTGTTATCGCTGGTTCGATTGGGCCAACCGGTGAAATTCTGGCACCTTTGGGTGAGATGCTCCCAGAAGAAGCAGTGGCTGCATTTGCCGAACAGGCGTTGGCACTCAAACAGGGGGGCGCTGATATATTGTGGATCGAGACAATGTCATCACAGGAAGAAGTCGAACTGGCGGTTAAAGGTGCGTCACAGGCGGATTTACCTATCGTTTTCACCATGAGTTTCGACACTAATGGTCGAACCATGATGGGCGTTGGCGCGGCTGATATGATGATATTGCATCAAAGGATTAAACCTCATGTCCACGCCTGTGGCACCAACTGTGGTGTCGGCGCTTCCGAAGTGGTGGCCGCTATTTTAAACATGAAAGCGACTGCTGCTGAAGGTACTGACCCGGTTATTATAGCGAAGGCAAACTGCGGCATTCCTGAGTTCGTCAATGGGAAAATAGTCTACAACGGCACGCCCGAAATAATGGCGAACTACGCCATGATGGCACGTAATGCCGGTGCCAGAATTATCGGCGGCTGTTGTGGCACATCTCCTGAACATGTGGCGGCTATGCGACAGGCTTTAGACAACAACCCAGTCTCCGAGCCACCCTCATTTGATGACGTTTTAAATGTTCTCGGTGATATTACTGAGGGGGCTAAGGCACAGTCGCGTGGCGAGCATACGGTTAAGGTTAGGCCCGCCAGCGGGAGGCGTCGGCGTAAATAGTTTGACGGTATTTATGGGAAACAGAGCGCTTGATCTTGACAATTTCAAACTTTCTGCATTGCAAATAAAAGCGTACATTGAGCCAGTGCTGCTATCTCTAATTTAATGCAAGAAAGGGTTCAAAGAGGCCAGTTATTGAGAAAACACTTTTTAGTATCGGCAATAAAATGGTTGTAAAAATTGGCATTCCGAGCTTGATTGAGAGGTTTAGAC
>OOFU01000038.1_pt1 | contig 16470 bp, 17 predicted proteins | sample 1670361 | NCBI WGS metagenome assembly OOFU01 (sample SAMEA98145418, study PRJEB22522) | marine metagenome | biome: marine biome; feature: marine water body; material: sea ice | place: Arctic Ocean | collected 14-Sep-2015 | depth 1.3 m
CACCCATTCGGTCATGTAAGGCCCGCAGTTCTTCAGACATGTACTCACGAAACTCAGCGTCCAGCGCACCCAGAGGCTCGTCCATAAGAAAAGCTTTGGGCTCTCTAACGATGGCACGCCCAAGGGCAACGCGCTGACGATCACCGCCCGATAAACCACTGACCGATTTATTCAGCATATTCTCGATGCCTAAAATTTTGGCTACTTCATACACTCGTTTTTTCGCATCTGACCTGGACATACCTTGACTTAGTAATGGATAAGACATGTTTTTCCCAACGTTCATATGCGGGTAAAGTGCAAACATTTGGAATACAAACGCGATGTCGCGCTGAGAAGCGGGTTTCATGCCGACTTCTTCACCACCGATATAAATTTCACCACTGGTTGGTAATTCGAGCCCTGCCATCATGCGCAGTGTGGTGGTTTTACCACAACCGGATGGCCCCAGCAGCATGAAGAACTCGCCGTCTTCTACTGTGAACGAAGATGACTGTACTGCCGTAAAGTCACCAAATTCCTTACGCACATTTTCAATTCTTATTTGTGCCATGGTTTACTCCGGAAAGTGACTAACAACGATAAACATTACCGTGCCAACCAGAGTTACGATAAAAGAGTAGGTAAATAACCAGATCGCAAATGGCTGCATTAGCATGAACACGCCAAGCGCGATTAAAATAGACGCCAGCATTTCCCAGGCACCACGCCGAAAACCCAGTATTCCATTGAGAAAATCACTCATTTACGTACTGCTCCAAAGGTGATTCCGCGAAGCAAATGCTTGCGTAATAGAATAGTGAATACCATCACTGGCAGTAGAAAAATGGTTGCGCCAGCTGCCATAGCCGGCCAATCAAAACCACCAACACCGATAATAGTGGGGATAAATGGCGGCGCAGTTTGCGCAGTACCAGAGGTTAGCAAGACCGCAAACGCATATTCATTCCAGGCGAAAATAAGACAGAAGATTGCCGTTGAGGCTATACCAGTGGCAGCTTGTGGCAGCACTACTTTGTAGAAGGCTTGAAATCGTGTGTAGCCGTCGATCAATGCTGCTTCTTCATATTCGATGGGGATTTCATCGATAAAGCCATTAATTAACCAGACCGCCAACGATAGGTTCACCCCCGTATATAAGAGAATCATACCGGCGTGTGTATCACTCAACCCCAGCTGTCTGAACATCAAGAAGATGGGTATTGCGACTGCAATGGGTGGCATCATTCGTGTTGATAAAATAAAGAACAATAAATCATCTTTCAGTGGCACCTTGAATCGAGAGAAGGCGTAGGCTGCCGCTGTTCCGAGCACGATAGCGAAAAAGGTTGAACCAAATCCAATTATGACTGAATTAAAGAAACGTTCAGGGAAACGTGATGGGCCAACGATAACCATATTTTTTTCACGTACAATTTCATCGTACCAAGTAGTTGGTTCTCCCAAAGCGCTGAGGGCTTCTTCAGAAGCACGAGTCTGTGTTGTAAAAAGGTTCACATATCCCTCAAGTGTGGGCTCAAATAAAACCTTGGGTGGGTACGAAATGGAGTCTGATGGTGATTTAAAACCCGTCGCAATAATCCAGAATAACGGTATGAGAGTTATGATTGCATAACTAATTACCAATATTCCTGCACCCCATTTTTGACCATTAGAAGGTTCGTTGACTGAAAAACTCATCGTGCTTTCACCCTGTTAAGCGCCTTCACGTAAATTGAAGCAAGACCGAATACGGTGACAAACAAGATCACGGCATAGGCAGATGCAAAACCTGTTCGCCATTTTTCAAAAGCCTCTCGTTTAAGATTGATTGAGGTTAATTCGGTAATCGACCCTGGACCACCACCCGTCAACTGAACCACCAGATCGAACATTTTGAAATTTTCAATGCCTCGAAAAAGAATCGCTAACATCAAAAAAGGCAATACCATAGGAATCGTAATTGTCCAAAATTGGCGCCATTTGCTGGCACGGTCACACTCCGCTGCTTCGTAGATGCTCCCCGGTATCGAGCGTAGACCTGCCAGGCAGATCAACATGACAAAGGGCGTCCACATCCAGGTATCAACAATGACGATCGACCAGGGTGCCAGTGAAACGTCACCTATCATCGAGAAGCTGGTAGGGTCAACACCGGTGAAAAAAGAAACAACATAGTTAAAAAAACCAATTTGCGGTTGGTAAAGAAAAGTCCAAAAGTTGCCAACAACGGCGGGAGACAGCATCATCGGAAGCACGATAATGGTGGTCCACATATCATTCCCTTTAAATTTTTTATTGATCAGATAAGCCAATGCAAATCCAATCAAGACTTGAAATACAATTGTCCAAATTAAAAAGTGTGCAGTCGCCTGCATCGTCATCCATGTATCTGGATCTGTTAAAATACGCTCGTAATTGCGTAAACCAATGAATTCAACTTCGTTGTTAGGCCGATTCACACGATAATTAGTGAAGCTCAACCAAATGGTCCAGATCAATGGGAAAATATTAATCGCTAGTAGAATTAAAATCGTAGGGGTTACAAATATCCATGCGATTGCCCTATCAGAAAGTCCTTTTATTCGGCGCGCAACAGCTGGTGGTGTGACCTCAGCCGCACGGTCGATAGAAGATTTTGACATACTAAACTCTTGAAAGGTTTTGTGAGGTGGGGTGAAGCCGAACCCAACTTGTTGGTCCGACTTCACCTTTACATTTTGAAGATGTTTAGTTTAAAATTTATTTTAGGCCTTCGTCTTCGAAAACTTCATCCCAGTCTTTTACAATTGCATCAAGCGCTTGCTTTGCGGTTCCCTGACCAGCAACAACATAGTTGTGAATACGTGCCTGCATTGGCAACAACAAAGAAGCATAGGATGGCTCTGCCCAGAAATCTTTGACAATAGCCATAGAGTCAAGGAAGGTCTGTGCATAAGGCTGGCTAGAAACAAATCCTGGATCCTCGACAACGGCATTGAGTGCTGAATATCCACCCGCATTCCACCAATTTTGTTGCACTTTAGGCTGTGCAAACCACTTAATGTACTCAAGAGCTGCTTCGCGCTTTTCTGAAGAAGCAACAACTGAAATACCTTGCCCACCCAGTTGTGCGTACTGACCAGCTGGGCCAGCAGGATTAGCGAAGTAACCTGATTTACCACCACCGACATTAGGATCGAGTTCGACACCAGGCCAAATAAACGCAAAGTTCATTTGCATGGCAACTTGTCCAGATTTGTAGGCATCGATATTAGCGCCCATGTACCAGTCAGAAGAACCAGGAGGGGTAGAACCATCATAGAGTGCTTTGTAGAACTCAAGCCCTTCTACAGCCCCCTCAGAGTTTACAAATCCTTCAATATCATAAGGTTTATCTGGGTTTTCGTAGAGGAAACCATAATTGTAGAGCGCATTAGTCACACCCATAGTAATACCTTCAGATCCGCGCTCTGTATAAATAGCAGCACCGTAAACCTTTTTACCATCGATATCGCGACCTTGAAAGAATTCACCAATGTCCTTCAATTCAGCCAGTGTTTTGGGTACACCAAGATCACGACCATGTTTTGCTTTAAATTCGGCCTGGAGCTCAGGGCGTTCAAACCAATCCTTGCGGTAGGTCCAACCAACAACATCACCAAAAGCCGGTAGCGCATAATAGTTGGGTGTATTTTTCGGCCATTCGGAGTAACCCGTTACCGTTGCTGGAATAAAATCATCCATTGAAATACCTTCTTTATCAAAGAATTCATTCAATTTAAGATATTGACCATTTTCAGCTGCACCGCCGATCCATTGGCTGTCACCGATAAGGAGATCACAAAGTTCTCCACCCGAATTGAGTTCGTTCAACATACGGTCAGCGAAATTCGGCCAAGGCACAAATTCAAAACTCATGTTGTGACCCGATTGAGCTTCAAAGTCCTTGCTGAGTTCTACCAATGCGTTAGCAGGATCCCAGGCAGCCCAGCAAAGTGTTAAATCGTCTGCCTGCGCTATTGTTGGTGCGGCACCCAATATGGATGCTGTTAACAGAGCGTTGGCCATTAAAAAACGAGATTTCATACCTTAATTCCTCTTCTGATTGTGTAATTTCCCGGTTATTACTTGTTGTAGAACGCTATATAGCGCTATACATGGCGCTTATCCTACATGAGGCACGCACCTCATGTCTATCACTTTTTGAGGTGCGTACCTCAAATTTAATAATTCTCTCCCAATAAGAACAACAATAGTTAATTAGAGCGGCTTTATCGCAGAAATGATTGAGGAGGGGATACTGTAAAATTTGAAGAAGACCGTCAAAATATAATTCACGGCTTAAAAATATCATAAGGCTATCAGCCAGGTAATTGCTGTATCAATAGTCTAATGGTTAATGTTGATTCTTATTAAATCAGTCGCTGTTTATTGCTGTACGCTAATTCCAGTTAAAAAGATTTTCTTTTAGCACAATGTCGATTCGGATAAGCTCTTGCGCGGGATCAATCTCGGTGCCGTCACTAATCGCCTTAAGCACACGGATTGCACTTCGAACCATGTGACCTACATCTTGAGAAATAACGGCGTCAATCGTTTCGTCCTCAAGCCCTGCCCGAGTTTGCGGCGTCAAGTCATGCGCAATAACAAATGTATCTTCAGTCAGATCAAATTTTTGAAGCAATCCCAGCAATGCGGTAATGCCGGCACCAGCTGAATAGAAGCCTCGAATATCGGGGTTTGCTGAAAGCGCATTTTTTACTGCATTCGTCAAAATTTCAGTGCTGCTGTGCCCTTCCAAGGTTGGTAGCGCGTTTATCGGCTGATTTTTCTCTAATATATAGGAATCGAAGCCGAGTCGACGTTCGACGCTATCGCGCAATCGCATTGAGCTCGAGGTTATGAGAACCTTGCCGCCTTGTTTCCCCAGAAAACGGCTCATTAAAAAACCAGCAATGCGCCCTGCTGCGACATTATTAATACCAACGTAATGATCCCGACCAGAATCAGGCAGGTCAGAAACCAGCGTCACCACAGCAAACCCGGCTTTTTTGAGATGACGTATAGCATCCCGCACTAAAGCGGTTTCTGACGCCATTATCACAATACCATCGTAACTGTTTCTACTGAGAGAATTGAGGATAGTTGCGACCTTGTGAAAGTCATTCTCCGGAGCTTTAATTAGCTCAAGAACAGTCCTATCAGCAATAGCCCCAGATATAAATTCGTTAATTTTATTCTCTACTGCTGTAGAAAATCGATTATCACCTTCTGCCAAGACGAACAGCATCTTGTATTCCCTGCGACGAGCAAGATTCGCTGCGTCGATATCTCGGACATAGCCAATTTCTTCAATCGTTTTGTAGACCCGTGCAATTGTTGATTTGCGCACGCCTGCTCTTCCATTTAGTACACGATCCACCGTGGCTAAACTGACTTCTGCATGCTTGGCAATGTCTTTTACGGTTGGCCTGGACATATAGATACCCTTTTATCTCTAATTTATACTGTAACTATGATGTACGTCAATCATTTTGATCACATAGTTTAAAACACTAATTTTAGTGTCATAGTGAATTGCTGAAAGACCCAGCTTTTTTTGATTTCGATAACGATTTTATAATGAACCTCGGCATTAATGCTGATTGCATTCTAAACAATAGCCTCCGACAGTCATGACTTTATTTTCTGAACGCCACATATCAAACCGTTATCTAGATCAAGCGGGAGACAATGCTTTTTTCGAAAGCTCACTCAAAAACATATTCTCCAATTAACGGGAGTTAAATTTAAGCTTAGATAAATCCAGGTTTTTAAGTCCGATTGGAGTATTTACTACTAATCTCTTTGCTGTTGCCGTTGGCATTAGTCCACAGTAGTTTTTAGCAGTGGCTCATTTTTAGATACTAACTCAACTTTTGGGTTAACTTTTTACTTCAATTATTTGAAGTAGAGTATTATTTTAATTTAACAATGACTCTTCTAACCTTTTTAGGCGTGACCTCTGCATTATGCAAAAACTTAATGTTGTAATCTGCGTTTGTTACAGCCTTGATTTTTCTTAGTCACACCCGCTAGTTAAAATTCCAGCTTTATTCTACAGTGACTGATTTGGCTAAATTTCTAGGTTGGTCGACGTCTGTGCCGCGTAATACAGCCACGTGATAGCTCAATAATTGAAGTGGAATGGTTGATAATATGGGTGTTGTCCATTGAGTTTCGCCAGCCATTTCAATGACAACATCATCACTAGTTTCTTCTAACTTGACGCCCTGATGCGCGAATATATAGAGCTTTCCTCCGCGCGCTTTGACTTCTTGCATGTTGGAATGTAGTTTTTCAAGTAATTCATCATTCGGCGTTACAACGACTACCGGCATGTCGGCGTCAACGAGTGCCAGTGGGCCGTGCTTCAGTTCACCAGCTGGATAAGCTTCCGCATGAATATATGAGATCTCCTTCAGCTTCAATGCGCCTTCCATTGCGATCGGATAGTGCTCGCCTCGACCTAAAAATAACGCATCTTTCTTGTCGATAAAATCTTCTGCGATGGCTTTTATCTGTGGATCTAATTCGAGTACTTTTTCTACTAGTCGTGGGAGCTCAATTAGCTCCTTAACGATGGCGGATATGGTAGATGATTCAAGCTTGCGTACTTTACCAATTGATAAGGCGAGCAATAGCATCGACACTAACTGGGTTACAAATGCTTTAGTTGACGCTACGCCAATTTCTGGGCCTGCTCGCGTCATTAATACTAGGTTCGATTCGCGTACTAAAGAAGATTCGGGCACATTACAAATACTGAGGGATCCACAATAATTATCAGACGACAGGTTGCGCAGTGCTGCCAGTGTGTCGGCGGTTTCACCCGATTGAGACAGGGTTACAAAAAGCGTGTTTTTGGGGACAACGGCTTTCCGATATCGAAATTCACTCGCGACTTCGATTTGGCAGGGCAACTCTAGTAACTCTTCTATCCAGTATTTGGCTACAAATCCTGCATGAAAACTGGTACCACAGGCAATGATTTGAATATTTTCGACTTTTGAAAAAATTTCAGCGGCACTTGGGCCAAATATTGAATCAAGAATATCATCCGAGCTTATGCGTCCTTCTAGACAGTCTGTAATTGATTTTGACTGCTCATAAATTTCTTTCAGCATAAAATGACGATATTGCCCCTTAGTTACTGAGTCACTCGTCATTTCTGTTAGATGTATTGCTAGTTCTTTTTCTGCTCCGTCAATGTCATAAATTTGATAGCTTTTATGGTGTAATACGGCAAAGTCACCTTCTTCAAGATAGATAAATTGGCTTGTGACTGGCAGCAAAGCTGAAATATCGGAGGCAATAAAATTTTCCTGAATACCAACGCCTAATACTAATGGACTACCTTTTCGGCAAGCGACTAAGGTGTCGGGTTCGTCCACCGCAATGATGCCTAACGCGAAAGCGCCTTCTAGAAATTGGACTGCTTGTTTGACTGCACTAAAGAGATCTGTCTCATAATAGCTTTCGACAAGATGTGCAATGACTTCGGTATCTGTTTCGGAGGTAAACTCATATCCCTTCGCAATTAGTTTTTGTCGAATTTCTTTGTAGTTTTCGATTATTCCATTATGTACTACGGCAATTCGATCTTTCGAGAAATGTGGGTGTGCATTGCTTTCGGATGGAGCACCATGTGTAGCCCAGCGAGTGTGAGCTATGCCCACGGTACCTGGCTCGTCAGCCGTTATCTTGTTTGCTAACTGCTGAACCTTCCCTAATGCTCGAAATCGTTCTAACTTTCCGTCGTTAATAAGTGCAATGCCAGCTGAATCGTAACCCCGATACTCTAGACGTCGTAAACCTTCCAGTAGGATAGAACTCACGTCTCTTTGCGCTAATGCGCCTACAATGCCACACATAAATTTATCCTTTTTCTGCTTTGATTGGTTTTTTCCAACTACTAATTGATACTTGTTTGGAGCGTGACAAGGTGAGTTGTTGCTCTGGCGTATTCCTAGTAATGGTTGATCCAGCTCCGATAGTGGCACCTCGGCCAATGGTTACTGGCGCGACTAACTGAGTATCTGACCCGATGAAAACGTCATCTTCAATAATGGTCTGGAATTTATTGGCACCATCGTAATTACAGGTTATGGTACCCGCACCGATGTTTACATTTTTTCCGATAGTCGCGTCGCCCACATAACTTAAGTGGCTAACCTTACTACCTTTACCAATCAACGCTTTTTTAGTTTCAACGAAATTACCAATTTTTATGTTATCCGAGCATTCCGTACCCGGCCTGAGCCTTGAAAAGGGTCCTATGTTGGCATTATGGCCAATGATCGATTCATCGATCATCGTCATTGGCAGGATATTTGTATTCGACTCTATTTTAGTATGTCTAATAATGCAGTTAGCGCCTATATGGACATTGTCACCCAGAGACACTTCGCCTTCAAAAATACAGTTGATATCAATGACAACATCCTTACCAACCGTGAGTTCGCCCCTGATGTCGATTCTTGTTGGATCATAGAGCTTGACCCCTTCAATCATTAACTTATCCACTTGCCGTTTCCGATAGTGACTTTCAACTTCAGACAATTGTTGCTGATTATTAACCCCGTTCACCTCATTGGGATCGGTACAGATCGTTGCATTGACGCGTTGCCCCATAGTCGAGGCATGTTTAATAACATCGGTTAGATAGTATTCAGATTGAGCGTTATTATTGTCGAGCAAACCTATTAATTGATCCACCCGACTACCGGCGATGAAAATAATGCCCGAATTAGATTCGATGATGGCTTGCTCAAATTGACTGGCATCTTTTTGTTCAACTATCGCACAAACAGTTTGGTTACTATTACGAACGATACGACCGTAGCCAAAAGGATTGGCGGGCATAAAACTTAATACGTTAACGTCGACGTCTGTTGAGTCTTTTAGCAGTAAGCCAATGGTTGTTTGCGTTACTAATGGAACATCGGCTGTCAAAACAAGTACATCATTGCCTGAATTTAAAATCGGTAGGCATTGGGCGACAGCATGGCCAGTTCCGAGCAATTGGTTTTGTTCTATAAAAGTAAGTGCCTGACCCGACATAACCTCCTTGACCAGATCGGCCTTATGACCGACTACAACAATGATTTGATCTGGATCTAGTACGCGACTGGTATCGACCACATGTTGAAGCATTGGTTTGCCGGCGAGGTGATGCAGCACCTTCGGCCGATTGGAGTTCATGCGAGTGCCTTGTCCGGCTGCGAGAATAATGATACTCAGGGCCATACCGTTCAGATTCCTTATTTTAAATCAGGGCTTATTGTAATCTAAAGGCAAAAAAAAAGGAGGCTACAAGCCTCCTTTTTAGATCTTCATCAAGAAAATAATTACCTTAAATGTATTATCTCTTTCTTAGTTTCTGAATTGCAGCAATTTGAGCAGCAGCCACGGCTATTTCGGCTTTAGCTTTGGCAATATCAAATTCTGAATTCTGATCGGCTAGTGCGGCCTCAGCCCTTTGCTTGGCTTCAATTGCTGCAGATTCGTTTAGGTCATCAGCTCTTATTGCGGTATCTGAAAGAACGGTTACAACGTGAGGCTGAACTTCTAAAATTCCACCTGAAATGAAAAAGAACTCTTCTTTCTGATTACCAACATCTAATCGAACTTCGCCTGCTTTAAGTGGTGATATTAGCGGTGTGTGGCCTGGTGCCACACCCACTTCACCTAAGACTGCAGGAGCATAGACCATTTCAGCGACACCAGAAAATATCTTTTCTTTGGCGCTTACGATTTCAACTTGTATGGTATTAGCCATCCGTTTGCTCCTTAAAGCGTTTTCGCTCTTTCTGCAACTTCTTCAATTCCACCGACCATGTAAAAAGCCTGCTCTGGATATTGATCCATTTCACCGTCAATAATTGCCTTAAAGCCAGCAATGGTATCTTTTAATGATACGTATTTACCGGTTGCACCGGTGAATACTTCAGCAACGAAGAAAGGTTGAGATAAGAAACGTTGCATCTTACGAGCGCGATTTACCAGTAGTTTGTCTTCTTCAGATAATTCATCCATGCCTAATATAGCAATGATATCTTTCAATTCTTTATAACGCTGCAATGTGCCCTGAACTTCACGTGCAACATCATAGTGTTCGTTACCAACGACATTCGGATCGAGGATTCGTGATGTTGAATCGAGTGGATCAACCGCTGGATAAATACCCAATTCGGCGATTTGACGAGACAGTACGAGTGTCGCATCAAGATGAGCAAATGTAGTCGCTGGCGACGGATCGGTTAAATCGTCCGCTGGTACATAAACTGCTTGGAAAGAAGTGATCGAACCTGTTTTAGTCGATGTAATACGCTCTTGAAGAACACCCATTTCTTCTGCCAGTGTAGGCTGATAACCAACTGCTGAAGGCATACGACCTAGTAATGCTGACACTTCGGTACCAGCCAGAGTGTAACGATAAATATTGTCAACGAACATCAACACTTCACGGCCTTCATCACGGAAATGCTCTGCCATAGTCAAACCTGATAGTGCAACCCGTAGTCGATTTCCCGGAGGCTCATTCATCTGACCGTATACCAATGCTACCTTATCGATAACGTTGCTATCAGTCATTTCGTGGTAGAAATCGTTTCCTTCACGTGTGCGCTCACCAACACCTGCAAATACTGAGAAACCTGAGTGCTCAACTGCGATATTACGAATAAGCTCCATTAGTGTTACTGTTTTACCAACACCAGCACCACCGAAGAGTCCAATTTTACCACCCTTAACAATTGGCATAACTAGGTCGATTACCTTGATGCCTGTTTCCAGAATCTCAGTCGCAGTCGCTTGCTCGTCGTAACTTGGCGGTTCACGGTGAATCGGCATACGCTTTTCTTCGCCGATAGGTCCTTTTTCATCGATAGGCTCACCCAGTACATCCATGATGCGGCCCAAGGTTTGTTGACCCACTGGTACTTTAATTGGGCTACCGGTGTTAGAAACTTCAATTCCGCGACGCAAACCTTCAGAAGAACCCATTGCAATTGTGCGAACGATTCCGTCACCTAATTGTTGCTGAACTTCGAGCGTTAGATTGTTATCAACAATATGTAGCGCGTCGTAAATCTTAGGGACAGAGTCACGGGGAAACTCTACGTCGATGACGGCGCCGATTACTTCCACGATATTACCTGTACTCATGTGCATATCCTCTTAAAAACTGATGTTCTGGGTTTGTCTGGATTATGTAACTAAAACCTATACTGCGGCGGCACCACCAACGATCTCACTAATTTCCTGGGTGATGCTCGCTTGACGTTCGCGGTTATAAATTAGTTGTAATTCGTCGATCATTTCACCTGCATTGTCAGTAGCATTTTTCATAGCCAACATACGGGCGGCCATTTCACAGGCTACATTCTCAACTATAGCTTGATAGGCCAGCGATTCAATATAACGCTCTAGTACATTATCAAGCACTTCTTTAGCGTCGGGTTCGTAGATATAGTCCCAATGATGAGATAACTCTGATTCCACTGACGGCACAACGGGAACAAGTTGCGTCACTGTCGGCTGTTGGGTCATTGTATTAACGAAAACGTTACCAACCAAGTATATGGCATCAATCTCACCTTTAGCATAACTACTGAGCATTGCTTGCACAGGACCAATCACAGCAGACATTTCTGGACGATCACCAAGATTACTTGCTTCGGCAGTCACTTTAGCGCCAATTCGTTTAAAAAAGCTAAGGGCTTTTGAGCCAAAAGTTACTACTTCAATTTCGACTCCCTGTTCGTCAAGCTCAGCTATTTTTCCCAATGATTTTTTAAACAGGTTCGTGTTTAAACCACCACAAAGGCCACGATCCGTCGAAATAGCAATCACACCGGCACGCTTTACCTTCCTCTCAATAAGGAAGGTATGCTTATATTCAGAATGTGAATTCGCAATGTGGCTCACTACCGTAGCGATTTTCTGCGCATAAGGTCGGGTCGCAAACATTTGGTCCTGAGCACGACGCATCTTACTTGCCGCTACCATCTCCATGGCCTTTGTGATCTTTTGAGTGTTTTTTACACTCGTGATCTTAGTCTTTATTTCTTTGCCGCCAGCCATATCAGATATCTCTCATAGTCTCTTAATTTAAGGTCTCTTAACTTAAGGTCGCTTGATTAATAAACGCCATTGGTTTTGAAGTCTGAAATAGCGGCTGCAATCTTGCCTGCAATTTCATTATTGTAATCACCGGAAGCATTGATTGAATCTAACAGATCAGCGCTGTTTGATTTAACATAGGCTAGCAGAGCACCTTCGAATGCAACAATTTTGTTTACGTCAACATCATCCAGAAATCCTTCGTTCGCTGCGTAAAGAACAACACCCATTTCAGCAACGTTAAGAGGTGCATACTGTCTTTGCTTCATTAATTCGGTAACACGCTGTCCACGCTCTAGTTGCTTACGAGTTGCCTCGTCAAGATCCGATGCAAACTGAGAAAAGGCGGCCAATTCACGATACTGAGCCAATGCTAATCGAACACCACCACCTAATTTTTTAATAATTTTAGTTTGTGCAGCACCACCAACACGAGAGACTGAAAGACCCGCATTAATCGCTGGACGAATACCGGCGTTGAACAGATCAGATTCTAAGAAAATCTGGCCGTCTGTAATTGATATTACATTGGTTGGTACAAATGCTGATACGTCACCACCTTGAGTTTCTATGATTGGCAATGCGGTTAACGATCCTGTTTTACCCTTAACGGCACCATTCGAATATTTTTCTACGCATTCTGCGTTAATTCTAGAAGCGCGCTCTAAAAGACGAGAGTGCAAGTAAAAAACGTCACCAGGATAAGCTTCACGCCCCGGTGGGCGACGTAGTAACAATGAAACTTGACGATAAGCCCAAGCTTGTTTGGTTAAATCATCATAGACAATCAGTGCGTCTTCGCCCTTGTCACGGAAGTACTCTCCCATTGAGCAACCTGAATAAGGTGCAATATATTGTAATGCGGCTGAGTCAGAGGCATTTGCTGCAACAATAATAGTGTGTGCCAGCGCATCATGCTCTTCTAGCTTACGAACGACGTTGGCAATAGTCGATGCTTTTTGGCCGATTGCAACATAGATACATTTGATACCCGTACCTTTCTGATTAATGATCGCATCGATTGCAACAGCAGACTTACCCGTCTGACGATCTCCGATAATCAACTCGCGTTGACCACGTCCAACCGGAACCATGGCGTCGATCGCTTTTAAACCAGTTTGCATCGGTTGATCAACCGATTGACGTTCAATAACACCCGGTGCAATACGCTCGATAGGCATAAATTGAGTTGACTCGATAGCGCCCTTGCCGTCGATTACTTCACCTAGTGAGTTAACTACTCGACCGAGTAACTGTTCACCCACGGGTACTTCAAGAATACGGCCCGTACATTTAGCTGTATCGCCTTCTGAAATATGTCCATAGGCACCGAGTATTACTACACCGACTGAATCTCTCTCGAGGTTCAAAGCCATACCGTAAGTATCACCGGGGAATTCAATCATTTCGCCAGACATAACGTCAGCGAGTCCATGAATACGTGCGATACCGTCCATTAAGCTAACAACAGTACCTTCTGTTCTTGCTTCGGCAGCACCTTCAAAGTTCTTAATGCGATCTTTAATAAGCTCGCTAATTTCTGACGGATTAAGTTGCATCACGTGATCCCATAATCATAAGTATTCGTTATCAATATTCGTTATTTATTGAGTGCAGTTGAGAGCTTATCGAGGCGCGCTAGTACCGAACCATCAATGACTAAGTCACCCGCTCGAATAATCGCACCTGCTATTAATGTCGCATCTACTTCAGAAGAAATATTAACTTCCTTACCCAATTTCTTTTCCATACTTTTTGCGATTTCGTCTTTTTGTTCTTTAGTCAATTTTTGTGCTGACGTTACCTGCACATCAACTTTGCCGTCAGCTTCCTGCTTGAGCATTTCATATCCAAGTGCAATCGCAGGTAGTGCAGTTAGTCGACCATTCTCAGCTAGTAAGCTGAAAAAGTTTTTAAGCTCCGCGTTTGCTTTTTGAACGCCGTCGATACCGGCATATACCGATAGCAACAGCTCAACATGCTCAGACGGCAACATAGAAGAAAGTTCAAACATAGCTTGCATGGCCTCATCATCTGCTATCGCAGCGGCAGCTGTCAGACTGTCTGACCAGGCTTGCAAGCTCTTGCTCTCTAGCGCCATCTCAAATAATGCTTTTGAGTAAGGCCGTGCAATTGTCTCAAAGTCGCTCATATTTTAGCACTCATAATATTAAGGCCTAAATCTGGGCAACCAGATCACTTATTACAGCATCATGCGTATCGGCATTGACTTCGCGACCCAGTATTTTTTCAACACCGGCTAGTGCAATCAGGGAGACTTCCTTACGGAGTACCGTCTTTGCACTGTTAACCTGTTGCTCTATTTCGGCGGTCGCCATCGATTTTATTCGGTCAGCTTCTTCACGCGCAACATCCTTCGCTTCGTCAACAATCTCAGTAGCACGCTTTTGCGCCTGATTGATGATTTCCTGAGCTTGCTGCTTGGCGTCCTTTAAATTACCGCTTACTTTTGCCTGGGCTTCTTCCAGATTTTTTTGACCCCGTTGTGCCGCAGCCAAACCCTCTGTGATTCGAGCATTACGCTCTTCTAATGCGGCTATCAATTGCGGCCATATATATTTCATGCAGAACCAGACAAACACCGCAAAGGCAATGCTCTGTCCTATCAATGTTGCATTGAAATTCATATTGCTATCCTCGTTCTAGTCTAATAATGGGCCAATGACCAATTAACCACCAACTACAGCAAACATAACGTACATAGACAAACCAACAGCAATCATTGGTATTGCGTCAACAAGACCCATGACGATGAAGAACTGTGTACGAAGCATTGGTAGTAATTCTGGTTGGCGAGCCGCAGCTTCTATGAACTTACCACCAAGAGAGCTGATACCTAGTGATGCGCCTAATGCGCCAAAACTCATCATTAATGCACCGGCAATGTAAACAACTGCTGTACTCATTTCCATAGTAATCTCCTAAAATAAATCTGTTTTATGTTTAAAGGTAAAAAATTAGTGTTCTTCAGTTTGTGATGCCATATCGAGATATACAATAGTCAGCGTCATAAAAATAAATGCCTGTAAGGTAATAATTAAGATATGGAATAACGCCCAGCCTATCTGTAAAAAACCACCAAATAAACCCAGTGACCAACTTCCGCCATACATTATCGCGATTAAGATGAAGACAACTTCACCCGCGTACATATTACCAAAAAGTCGAAGGGCTAGTGATACAGGTTTTGCGATTAATGTGACTCCTTCCAATACAAGATTGATCGGCATTAATATTTTTGGGAATGGGTGAAAAGCTAATTCAGCAAAGAAACCACCGGGCCCTTTCATTTTAATGCTGTAGTAGATTATCAATATCAGTACGGATATTGATAAGCCAAAAGTCACATTAGGATCAGTAGACGGCACAATCTTAAGATAAGACACACCTAACAGGCTCGCAAGCCATGGAATCCAGTCAACTGGTATTAGATCCATCAGGTTCAACAAGAAAATCCAGACGAATATGGTAAGCGCTAATGGCGCAATTAACGGGTTCTTGCCGGTGAATGAGCCGCGTACAGAACCATCAACAAACTCAACGATCATTTCTATGAAATTTTGCATACCCGTTGGTGCAACACCTATCGTGCCACCCGCTGCTGCTACTTTGGCGGCTTTACGGAAAATCCATAAAAACAGAATGCCCAAACCAATAGAGAAGGCCATAGAATCGACGTGGATCGACCAAAAGCCCATCTCTTTAATCTCTTCAGCACTATGAGCAATGCCCCAGCCACCGTCTGCTTTCTGACCATACACAAGGTTGGTCAGGTGGTGTTTAATATATTCGCTTGAATTTGCGTAACCAGCCATCTTCGATTAATCGCCTTTTATCATTAATGGTACGACACAACTAGTTAAATGTATGAAACAAAAACCAGCAAATAAAATTGCAAAGTTCCAGGCATATTCTGCGTTTAAAATTAACACGAATATCATAATGGTCATTAACCACTTGCCTAGCTGAGCCTTATACACGTGGGACAACCATTCATGGACTGTAAACTCGTCAATCTTTCTGGCCATGCGACTACTTAAATAAGTCGCAGGCAGTAAGCCTGCCAAACATCCAACCAAGCCTGAAAAAAATATTTCAATATTCCAAACAGTCGTGCCTACTAAAAAAAAACAACCCACAACATATTGAATTGTTAGACCTTTATAAATCTGTCTTTTCATAGTTTCAAAAAACTCAGAATTATTGGCGTTGTCCTAGCCTTGAAATCGGGCGAAATTATAGGTAGATCTTGCCCAACAATCAATCGCCAAATTGATTTATATTCTTAAAAAATGATTATAAGTCAAAATGACTCAGTATACC
>OOFU01000041.1_pt1 | contig 16351 bp, 20 predicted proteins | sample 1670361 | NCBI WGS metagenome assembly OOFU01 (sample SAMEA98145418, study PRJEB22522) | marine metagenome | biome: marine biome; feature: marine water body; material: sea ice | place: Arctic Ocean | collected 14-Sep-2015 | depth 1.3 m
ATGCGAATATAACCACCTGGACGCTCTTCATAGCGAGGTCCAAGTTCGTTGAACAATTTACCTACCACTTCTTTATCACCAGTACGTGCCATTGCCAAACGGCGATTAGCTACACTGTCTTGCTTAGCAAGTGTGATAAGAGGCTCAATTACGCGACGCAATTCTTTCGCTTTTGGTAAAGTTGTTTTAATCAACTCGTGCTTCACCAAAGAACCAGCCATATTTTTAAACATGGCTTGACGATGACTGCTGTTACGATTTAACTGACGACCACTTTTACGATGGCGCATAGTTTTATCCTTCTCTACAAATCAGGTTTAAGAACCTAATTAATCTTTTTCAGCGATTGACTCTGGTGGCCAGTTTTCTAGGCGCATGCCTAAAGAAAGTCCACGAGAAGCTAGCACATCTTTAATCTCAGTTAGAGATTTTTTACCTAAGTTAGGAGTTTTTAACAACTCTACTTCAGTACGTTGTACTAGGTCACCAATGTATTGTATTGCTTCGGCTTTTAAACAGTTAGCTGAACGTACAGTTAGCTCTAAATCATCAACAGGGCGAAGTAAAATCGGGTCAAATTCCGGCTTTTCTTCTTTTTCAACTGGCTCAGATATATCACGTAATTCAACAAATGCGTCTAATTGTTCAGCTAATATAGTAGCTGCACGACGTATTGCTTCTTCCGGATCGATTGTGCCATTTGTTTCCATATCAATGATTAACTTATCAAGGTCGGTTCTTTGCTCTACTCGAGCAGATTCGACATTATAAGATATACGATCAACAGGGCTGTATGAAGCGTCCACTAATAAACGTCCAATAGGACGATCATCTTCTTCCGAAGAGCGGCGAGTTGATGCAGGAACGTAACCACGACCCATTTCTACTTTGATACGCATGCTGAGTTCAGCTTCGCCAGTCAAAGTACAAACCAAATGGTCGGGGTTAACAATTTCCACATCGCCATCATGCTGGATATCACCAGCTAATACTGGGCCCGCACCGGATTTCACTAGAGTTAGTGTTGCTTCAGTTTTGCCTTCAAGACGCACGGCTAAACCTTTTAGGTTAAGCAATATCTCAATAACATCTTCTTGAACGCCTTCTTTGGTGCTGTATTCATGCAACACACCATCGATTTCAACTTCTGTTACAGCACATCCAGGCATCGAAGACAATAAGATGCGACGTAACGCGTTACCTAGCGTATGTCCAAACCCACGTTCTAAAGGTTCAAGTGTCACCTTTGCGCGAGTTGACGAGACGTTATCAATTTCAACTAATCTTGGTTTTAAGAATTCAGTTACAGAACCCACATTGTTTCCTCTCTTCTTTAAACTTTACTTAGAGTAAAGTTCGACAATCAACTGTTCGTTAATATCAGCAGTCAAATCAGATCTTTCAGGAACACGTTTAAATGTACCTTCCATCTTCTTGTTATCTACTTCTATCCAAGTTGGCTTTTCACGCTGATCCGCTAGTTCCAATGCGGCAACTATACGCGCTTGCTTCTTCGCTTTCTCACGAATGGACACGACGTCATCAGCAGAAACGTTGAAAGAAGGAACGTTAACAACCTTACCGTTAACCAAAATGGCTTTATGGCTTACTAGTTGACGCGCTTCTGCACGAGTACTAGCAAAACCTATACGGTATACAACATTGTCTAAACGCTGCTCCAAAAGCTGCAACAAGTTTTCACCTGTGTTGCCTTTCAAGCGTGCTGCTTCTTTATAATAGTTACGGAATTGCTTTTCCAATACACCGTACATACGACGTACTTTTTGCTTTTCACGTAATTGAACACCGTAATCAGACAACCGGCCACGACGTGCCCCATGTTGTCCAGGTGCTGTATCAATTTTACATTTAGATTCGATTGCTCGAACGCCGCTTTTAAGGAACAAATCTGTTCCTTCACGACGGCTAAGTTTGAGTTTGGGACCCAAATATCTTGCCATGATCTTTCTCCAACTGTCCGTCGATTAAACGCGACGTTTTTTCGGTGGACGACAACCGTTGTGAGGTATAGGTGTCACATCGGTAATATTAGTGATTTTATAACCAGCAGCGTTCAAAGCTCTAATCGCAGACTCACGACCTGGGCCTGGGCCCTTTACGAACACTTCTATGTTTTTCAAACCGTAATCCTGAGCGGCTGTACCAGCACGTTCAGCAGCTACTTGTGCAGCAAAAGGAGTTGATTTACGTGAACCACGAAAACCTGAACCACCTGATGTTGCCCATGACAGAGCATTGCCCTGACGGTCTGTAATAGTCACTATTGTATTGTTGAAAGAGGCATGTATATGAGCCATACCATCAGCAACTTGACGTTTTACGCGCTTACGCGTTTTGGTTTGTGCTTTAGCCATAATATCCCCCGCTTATCGTTTTATTGCTTTGCGAGGACCTTTACGGGTTCGCGCATTAGTTTTAGTGCGCTGACCACGTAGAGGAAGACTACGACGGTGGCGAATACCACGGTAGCAACCCAAATCCATCAAACGTTTGATACTCATTGATACTTCACGACGAAGATCACCTTCGACAGTGAATTTTCCAACTTCTTCACGAAGTTTATCAATCTGTTCTTCATCAAGATCTTTGATCTTGGTTGTCTCTGAAACACCTGAGGATACACAAATGCTTTTTGCACGTGTGGAACCAACACCATAAATTGCAGATAACGCAATTACAGTATGCTTATGTTCAGGGATGTTAATGCCAGCGATACGGGCCATTAACAGTACTCCTTATAATTTATAGTCATTAGCCTAAAAAGCCCGATAGGATACTTACCCAATAACTAAATTGCAAATAAGGATTGAGGCGCTAGTGTATCTAGACGACCCCCAATCCAATCGATTAACCTTGCCTTTGCTTATGCTTAAGGTCAGAACTGCAAATCACACGCACAACACCGTTGCGCTTAACGATTTTACAATTACGGCAAATCCGCTTGACTGATGCACGAACTTTCATTTCATCACTCCGTAAATCGCTAACTTAGCGGCCGTAGCCTTTAAGATTAGCTTTTTTGAGAACAGACTCATATTGATTTGACATCAAATGAGTCTGCACCTGCGCCATGAAATCCATGATGACCACTACCATAATAAGTAATGAAGTACCGCCAAAATAAAACGGGACATTCCAAGCGATCAACATGAACTCAGGCACTAAACATATAAAGGTTATGTAAAGTGCACCTGCCAAAGTAAGGCGTGTCATCACTTTATCAACATATTTAGATGTTTGTTCACCAGGACGAATACCTGGAACAAAAGCTCCAGACTTCTTCAAATTATCTGCCGTCTCACGAGGGTTAAAAACCAACGCAGTATAGAAAAAACAGAAGAAAATAATCGTCGCAGCATATAACATCACATACAAAGGTTGCCCTGGGGACAACTGAAGCGCCACATCTTGTAACCAAGATAAAGACTCATTCTGACCAAACCAATTTGCAATAGTTCCAGGAAACAAAATAATACTTGATGCAAATATAGGAGGTATAACACCTGCCATGTTCACTTTTAAAGGAAGATGCGAACTTTGCGCTGCAAAAACCTTGCGACCCTGTTGGCGTTTTGCATAGTTAACGACAATACGTCGTTGACCACGCTCTACAAACACAACAAAATAAGTGACGGCAATAATGATTACGCCAACTAACATTAAGAAAAGTAAGTTCAATTCACCCTGCCTTGCCATTTCAGCAACATTACCTAATGCTGATGGCAAACCAGATACAATACCGGCAAAAATCAGAATTGAGATACCGTTACCAATACCTCTCTCTGTAATTTGTTCGCCTAGCCACATCAGGAACATAGTCCCTGTAACTAGGCTTATCCATGCTGTAAAGTAAAAACCGAAACCAGGGTTAATTACCAAACCTTGTATAAGATTGGGTAGATTTGTCGCAATTCCAACTGCTTGGAATGATGCCAATACCAAGGTAAAATACCGAGTATATTGACTAATCTTACGACGACCAGCTTCACCTTCTTTTTTAAGCTCCATCATCGGAGGATGCATATGTGACATCAACTGAATAATAATAGAAGCTGTAATATAAGGCATAATGCCTAGGGCTAGAACCGACGCGCGTTCAAGTGCACCACCGGAGAACATGTTAAACATCTCTACGATTGTGCCTTTTTGTTGCTCAAATAATTGAGCTAACACCGCAGCGTCAATACCAGGAATAGGTACATAAGAACCCAACCTAAATACTATTATCGCACCAAGTACGAACAACAATCTTGATTTAAGCTCGCTCAAACCGCCTTTAGCGCTTGAATCCTGTCCTGGTTTAGCCATCTAGCCTATTCCTCTACTTTACCGCCAGCTGCCTTGATTGACTCAAGAGCGCCTTTAGTTACCTTTAAACCACTAATCGTAACGGCACGCGAAATGTCACCACTTTTTAATACTTTAATAAACAACATCTCTTTCTTAATAAGACCTGCTGCTTTTAAAGATTCAAGTGATACCACATCACCTTCTACCTTCGCAATTTCACTTAGCGTAACTTGGTCAGTAACCAAAGATTTACGCGAAGTAAAACCAAACTTAGGTAGACGACGTTGAATCGGCATTTGCCCGCCTTCAAAACCAGGTTTTACAGAACCGCCTGAGCGGGACTTTTGACCTTTGTGACCACGGCCACCAGTTTTTCCAAGACCAGAGCCCATACCACGACCCACACGTTTACCAGCTTTTTTCGCTCCAGGTGCAGGAGCAAGAGTATTCAAATGCATCTTTTACTCCTCCACTACTTCGACCATGTAAAATACACGGTTGATCATGCCACGGACAGAAGGGGTGTCTTCTAGCTCACGAATATGACCTATACGACGAAGACCTAAACCTGTAAGCGTAGCTTTATGCTTAGGTAAACGACCAATAGAACTTTTCGTTTGTTTTACTTTAATCATTTTAGTCATGACCAATTACCCCAAAATCTGCGATACAGACAATCCACGTTTGGCAGCAACTGACTCAGGCGAATTCATTTCTGTCAACGCATTGATTGTTGCACGCACAACGTTAATTGGATTGGTAGATCCGTAACATTTCGAAAGTACATTTTGTACACCAGATACTTCAAGAACTGCACGCATTGCACCACCGGCAATAATACCAGTACCTTCTGATGCGGGTTGCATGTAGACCTTAGAACCTGAATGACGACCTTTTATTGGGTGCTGTAGTGTGTTGCCATTAAGATCAACATTCACAATATTGCGACGTGCTTTTTCCATAGCTTTCTGAATTGCAGCAGGCACTTCACGCGCTTTACCGTAACCAAAACCTACACGACCATTACCGTCACCAACTACTGTCAAAGCAGTAAAACTAAAGATTCGACCACCTTTAACTACTTTTGATACGCGGTTGACGGCAATAAGCTTTTCTAACAGATCACCACCGTTTTGAACTTCTACTTTAGCCATAATTAACTCCTAGAACTGAAGACCAGCTTCGCGAGCTGCATCAGCTAATGCTTTAACTCGACCGTGATACTTGAATCCGCTACGATCAAAGGCAACTTTCTTGATGCCCTTTTCGATAGCGCGTTCTGCGATCGCTTTGCCAATAGCCGCTGCTGCCGCTGAATTACCAGTACCCTTTAGGCTACTTGCTAGTTCAGTTTCAACTGTTGAAGCCGACGCCAATACTTCAGAACCGCTAGGTGCGATTAACTGAGCGTATATGTGACGCGGTGTGCGGTTAACAACCAAGCGATGCGCGGCCAATTCACTAATTTTTTTACGTGCACGAGTAGCGCGACGCAAACGAGCTGATTTTTTATCCATCGTACCGACTCCTTATTTCTTCTTAGCTTCTTTACGACGCACAACTTCATCTGCGTAACGAACGCCTTTGCCTTTGTAAGGCTCTGGTGGACGATATGCGCGAATGTTAGCTGCAACCTGACCTATCAACTGCTTATCAACGCCTTTAACGATGATTTCAGTTTGACTCGGAGTTTCAACCGAAATACCCTCAGGCATTTCGTATGCTACTGGGTGTGAGAAACCCAAAGTCAAATTTAGCTTTGTACCTTGAGCTTGCGCTCGGTAACCTACGCCATTCAACAATAATTTCTTCTCAAAACCATTAGATACACCAAGTATCATGTTGTTTAACAAAGAGCGAGCCGTTCCAGATTGTGCCCAACCGTTTGCTTTACCTTCACGAGGCTTAGCAAGAAGTTGATTTTCTTCCTGAACTACTTCAACTGCATCATTAAACACACGAACTAGAGTACCGTTTTTACCTTTAACTGTGACTTCTTGACCAGCAATAGATATTTCTACACCAGACAGGATATCAACAGGAGCTTTTGCTATACGTGACATTTTATTCCCCTTACGCTACGTAGCCGATGATCTCACCACCCATGCCCGCTTTACGCGCTGCACGGTCAGTCATCACACCTTTAGAGGTAGACACGATAGCCACACCTAAACCACCCATTACTTTTGGCAACTCATCTTTTTTCTTATAGATGCGAAGACCTGGGCGACTTACGCGCTCAATGCTCTCGATTACTTTTTTGCCTTCGAAGTACTTTAAAGTCACTTCTAATACAGGCTTTACGTCGCCAGAAACAGCGAAGTCTGTCACATATCCTTCTTCTTTTAGAACGCCTGCAATTGCAACTCGCACTTTAGAAGACGGCATAGATACAGAAACTTTACTAGCCATCTGGCCATTACGTACGCGGGTAAACATATCCGCGATAGGATCTTGCATACTCATATCAGCTACCCCTTACCAACTGGCTTTTTTCAAGCCAGGCACTTCACCGCGCATGGCTGCTTCACGCAACTTGATACGACTCATGCCAAACTTGCGTAGGAAACCATGTGGACGACCTGTAATGTTGCAGCGATTACGCTTACGACTTACAGATGAATCACGTGGCAGTTGTTGTAGCTTAAGAACAGCGTCCCAACGTTCTTCATCAGAAGAGTTGACATCGCTGATAGTCGCTTTAAGCGCTGCGCGTTTTACCGCGAACTTAACAACTAGCTTCGCACGTTTTACTTCGCGCGCTTTCATTGATTCTTTTGCCATAACCCTAACCTTACTTTTTAAACGGGAAGTTAAACGCGCTTAATAAAGCGTGTGCTTCCGCATCGGTTTGTGCGCTGGTAGTGATAGTGATATCCATACCGCGTATCTTGTCCACTTTATCGAATTCGATTTCAGGGAAGATAATTTGCTCACGAACGCCCATGCTAAAGTTACCGCGACCGTCAAATGACTTAGGATTTAAGCCACGAAAATCACGGATACGAGGAATTGCTATAGAAACTAAACGTTCAAAGAATTCCCACATACGTTCACCACGTAGGGTTACTTTACAGCCAATCGGATAACCTTCACGGATTTTAAAACCCGCAACGGACTTGCGAGCAACAGTTACAATAGGCTTTTGACCAGCAATTGCTTGCATGTCAGCCGTGGCATTTTCTAATACCTTTTTGTCTGCTACCGCTTCACCTAAACCCATGTTTAGTGTGATTTTATCAATCCGAGGGACTTGCATGACGCTTTTGTAGTTGAACTGCTTAGCAAGTTCCGCTACAACTGAGTCTTTATAAAAATCATGCAGTTTCGCCATCGTACTCTCCAATTTTTATACTAGTTCGCCGTCTGATTTGAAGAAACGTACTTTCTTCTCATCTTCAAGACGGAAACCCACACGATCTGCTTTACCCGTTTTTGAGTTGTAGATCGCTACATTTGATACGTGAATCGATGCTTCTTTCTCAACAATACCACCAGTCACACCCAATTGAGGGTTAGGTTTCTGATGTTTCTTGATCATGCTCACACCTTCAACGATAAGACGGTTAGAAGCCGGAAGAACTTTAAGCACTTTGCCTTGTTTTCCTTTATCTTTACCAGCCAAAACGATGATTTCATCATCACGACGAATTTTGTTAGCCATATCGTGACTCCTTATAATACCTCAGGGGCTAGCGAGACAATTTTCATGTTATTAACACGAAGTTCTCGAGTAACCGGGCCAAAGATACGCGTACCAATCGGTTGCTTGTTTGCATTTAGCAAAACAGCTGCGTTGCTGTCGAAACGGATCGAAGATCCATCTGGACGACGTACGCCTTTTCTAGTACGCACCACCACTGCAGTTAGTACATCACCTTTTTTTACTTTACCGCGAGGAATTGCTTCCTTGACAGTAACTTTAATGATGTCACCAATATGTGCATAACGGCGATGCGAGCCACCAAGAACCTTAATACACTGAACCCTGCGAGCACCGGAATTATCGGCAACCTCCAGGTTAGTTTGCATTTGGATCATGTTAGTGCTCCGCTATTAAATTAAGACTCTTCCGAGCCGTTTACCTGCAAAAAAACAGTGTTAGCTGCTTTTTTATACATACCCCAGTTAAAAGGGCGCGAAATACTAACAGATTAGACTATGACGCGATAGTCTAATCTTTAAAAATAATAATAAAGATCGTGTTATAAGTACTAAGCTGCTATTTACACACAATTAACTTATTTAACGCCTTAATTTCAAGACCCTGTCATTTTCGCTGGTTGACATATATGCCTCGTAAAAGACTTATATTCGACATGTTAAGTTTAATAAAGTTGAGATCTTGGAGCATGTATCTGGGACAACTGTTTTTCTCTAATAATACTATCCTGTCGTTTCGCGTTATTTCCCTCTTTTTTACTTCTATCGTGAAGATAGTGCTGTATTACACACGTTATAAGTTATGTGATAAATAAACAAAAATCGTTTGGCAAAGTCACAGTTTTATTTTTTTCACAGTTAAAACCAGCAATATAAAGTATGGCGTTCTAAATTATCTCGTTTTACGAACGAAATAAAAATCTGTATCAGAACATCCACATGTAAAACTATAGTTATGAAGTTAATAATCAATTAACTGTGTTAAAAAGCCGTACACGTCATAAAGATTAACAGTCAGTCACTTATTCATTTCATCAAACAATGATTATCCTATCAAACGGACACAGCTATGATATGTAACTAATTTAACAACACAAAACCTTATTACAGCTTCAACACTTAGTTCAATAGTTAACTGGTAATCAGCAAATTTCTCTTTATTTTCGTCACAAAAAACTGCCGTCAATAGATAGTTATAATGATGACTTATAAAAGTACGAGATTTATTACACAGGCTTTAAAAATTTTACAACGCGTTGCATAAAAAAATAAACTATATTGAAAGACTTTTATTTACTCAAAACCTAACCTCTATTGCCTAGCTATTTTTCCAATTAGTTCACCATTAATAAGGCTGTCATAATGTTTCTCTAGATCATGACGTTTAACTTTAAGAGTCGGAGTCAAAAGACCATTATCTACAGTCCATTCGTCTTTCATCACAACCAGACAATCAAGCTTCGCATGACTCTCAAGTGTGCTGTTAACTTCATCAAGAGTTGCTGACAAACTTTTTTCAATTTCTTCTGCTGGAAGCTTCAGTGCTTCTTCAGACAAAACGACTAAACCAATAGGTTGTTTTAATTGCGAGCCAGTAACACAGACTTGTTCAATAGATGAATTTGCCATCAGTTTCGATTCAATTGGCACAGGTGCGACATATTTACCTTTGGATGTCTTAAATATTTCTTTTAAACGTCCAGTAATTTGAATATAGCCATCGCTGTCTATAGAACCTTTGTCACCTGTTTTCAGGTATCCATCTTCTGTCATCACTTCAGATGTCTTTTTAGGCTCCAAATAATACTCTTTCATATTACAAGGGCCCTTAACCTGAATTTCACCCTCTTCAGCTATACGTATATCCACACCTGAATAAGCACGACCTATAGACCCTATTTTGTCAGCCCTAAAAGGAATACAACATGTACCATATGCGCTGTTTTCGGTCATGCCCCACCCTTCGGAAATGTTGACTCCAATTTTTCTGAACCACTCTAAAGTAGAAGCAGGAATAGGTGCTGAACCGCTGGCACATAGTCTTGCTTCTCCTAATCCTAATTTGACACGTATTTTTTTGCTGACCATGCTACCCACTATCGGAATACGTAGTAACAAGTCGAGTTTCTTCTGAGGCATGTTAGCTAATACTCCCATCTGGAAACGTGTCCATAAACGCGGAACAGAAATAAATAAAGTTGGCTGGGTGGCTCTAACATCGCGAGCAAAGGTTTCTAAAGACTCAATAAAGTTAATACGAGTACCAGAATAAAAACTTGAAATTTCAACTAGTACTCTTTCAGTAATGTGTGCCAGTGGCAGATAACTAAGAACTCGATCATTTTGATTCACCCCTAGTTCGTTTAAAGAGTTCGATGCCGCCCAACAAATAGATTCATAATTGTGCACCACACCCTTTGGGTTACCAGTACTGCCAGATGTATATATTATTGACATAACAGAATCTAATGCTGGGATGGGCTTTTCGAGAAGCGGAGAGGTTTGTAATAATTCATTCCACTGCTTATCAGCAGGAATGTTGGGATACGGAAACGCAAGTTTAACCACCCCGTCATCAATTGCGGCAACTTGCTGTTCAGTATTATCCAACTTACCAACAAATATCACTGGGCACTTAGCATGATCCAAAACATATTGAATTGTCTTTTGACCAGCAGTGGAATATATAGGTACTGACACATGACCTGCTAACATAATCGCTAAATCGGCAATAAACCACTCAGCACAGTTCTTTGATAAAATAGCAATGTGACTACCTTTGGGTAAATCCATTGCCAGTAAACTCGCCGCAACTTTTCGTGCTTGTTGACCAGTTTCGCGCCATGTGAAATCTTTGATTACACCATCAATAGGTTGTTTTAAATAGACAGTTTCAGGATGAGTATCTTCCCATTGGTAAAACATTTCTAGGGGTGTTTTTAGTGACATATTGGATACTTATAGTAGTGTCGATAGCTATTTATAACGATTGTAAGTAAATAGGTCAATCGTTCATTCACAACAACTTGTTAACAAATGCAAAAGTCCACTAACAAGCTGTTTTTCCTGAGAAACAATCAGTTTTTTATATAAATAATGTTGGATATTAGGCAATAAACAGAATATTAATCATCCATTAGTCTCTTAATTTACCTATAAAGAAATGAAAACCCACTTAGCTAAAAAGTAGATTTTTTACTCTAAAATGTTTTTTTTGGCTAACACTTTACAAGTCTATTTTGTAAAAAAACATTGCCTTTGACATATTATTATAATGTTGGAAAAGCAAGTTTCTGCACACACTTAATATTAATACCAGTTACCACATTAAATATTTTTAAGGACTCGAAAATAGTAAAGTGGGGAAGCGGCAAAATCTCACTGAGACTAGCTGAAAATCATCAAGTGCTTGTATGAAAAAGTGTTTATCGAAAAAAATCGATACTTTTTTTTGGTCACAAAGATAGTACCCGTCTATTTAAAAGAAAAAAGAGAATACCTTAAAGACATTCCCTCGTTATTTTTTAACCCCTCTGTCTAACGATTTCATATAAACAAACGCCTGTTGCAACAGAAACATTGAGGCTTGAAACAGAACCAGCCATAGGTAATTTAATCAACTCGTCACAGTGTTCGCGGGTTAGGCGGCGCATACCTTTGCCTTCAGCACCCATGACAAGCGCCATAGGGCCGTTAAATTTACAATCATAGATATTATTTTCTGCTTCTCCTGAAGTGCCAACTATCCACACGCCTGCATCTTGCAAGTCTCGTAACGTTCTAGCAAGGTTGGTAACTTGCACTAAAGGAATGACATCAGCCGCACCAGACGCTACCTTTCGAACTACTGGTGTAAGAGCAGCAGATTTATCCTTCGGCACTACCACCGCATCCACCCCAGCTGCATCGGCTGTTCGCAAACAAGCACCTAAGTTGTGGGGATCAGTTACACCATCCAAAATAAGTAAAAATGGCAACTTACTTGACTCTACAATGGCAGCTAAATCGTTCTCATTATATTGCTTAGCAGGTTTAACTTTAGCAACAACACCTTGGTGTTGCCCTCCGTCAACTTTATCATCTAGCGTTTTTCGTTGACAAAATTGTACTGAAGTACCTAAGCTTCTAGCCTGGCTAACGATTTCATGAACACTCTTATCATCTCGACCTTTCAACACAAAAAGTTCAATTAAACGCTCAGGTTCACGCAGGATAATTGATTCAAGTGCATGAATTCCATATAACCATTCTTGTTGAGCCATATACTTTATTTCCCCTTTTTGGATGGACTGGTTGGTTTACTTCGAGATGCTTTCGACTTAGAAGGTGTGCGACTTTTTCTTGTAGCCGGCTTTTTAGTCGACTTTCCAGCTGGTGCAGGTTTGTCGGATATGTTTTTTGCTGCAGGTCCTCTAGATTTTTGTCCAGACGGTTTCCTACCTGCTGTTTTTCTGATATTTTTGCCCTCAACACCATCCAATAAGAAATCAATTTTACGTTCGTCTAAGTTGACTGAAGCAATTTTAACCTCAACAGGATCGCCCAATCTGTAGACCGTACCAAAACTTTCGCCAATTAAATGCTGCTTAACTTCGTCATAACGAAAATAATCCTTTTCTAAAGAAGTAATATGTACCAAACCGTCAATGTGGAATTCGGTCAGGCGTACAAAAAAACCAAAATTTGTTACAGAAGCAATTACGCCTTCAAACACATCACCAACATGGTCCAGCATAAATTCACATTTGAGCCAATCAGATACGTCTCTAGTGGCATCGTCTGCTCTGCGCTCGGTCATCGAACATTGTTCACCTAATACTTCCACTTCATCTGCAGTGTAGGCTTTTCCACCTGTTTTACTTTTACGCTGATGTTGTTTATCGGTTATGCCTTTTAGTGCACGGTGCACCACCAAGTCAGGATAGCGACGGATAGGTGAAGTAAAGTGCGCGTAAGCGTCTAATGCCAAACCGAAATGACCGATATTTTCATGATCGTATACGGCTTGTTTCATCGAGCGTAATAACATGGTTTGGATCAGTTCTTGATCAGGCCTGCCTTGAATTTTTTCAATCACATCAGTGAAATCTTGAGGCGATACATCACTGCCAATTTTGTGAGTGATACCTACTTCGCCCAGATATGACAAAAATGCGCCTAAACGATCAGAATCGGGCTCATCGTGAATACGATACAAGGCTTCAGCTTTGTTTTTAGTTAAAGCTTGCGCAGCAGACACGTTAGCTAAAATCATACATTCTTCAATTAGCTTGTGTGCATCGTTTCGTGTTACCGGTATAATATTGTCAATTTTACGCTGAGCATTAAATACAAATTTGCTCTCTTGAGTTTCAAATTCAATTGCACCACGTTGCTTCCGTGTGCGCTTTAAAACACGGTACATATCATGTAAATTTTTCAGATGTGGCACTTGCTCCGCATAACGTTTATGTAGTTCAGGATTACCTCGCCCCTCTTGTTCTTTCAATAGGTCCCATACTTTTGTGTAAGTTAACCTAGCTTTAGAATTCATCACCGCTTCATAAAATTGATGCTCCACCAGCTTTCCCGTTTTGCTGATAGTCATCTCGCAAACCAGACATAAACGGTCAACCTGAGGATTAAGTGAACATAATCCATTCGATAAGACTTCAGGCAACATTGGAATGACTTGTTCAGGGAAATAGACCGAATTACCACGATTTTGTGCTTCACTATCAAGTGCGGTGCCTGGACGAACATAGTAACTTACGTCAGCTATAGCCACCCACAATTGCCAACCACCATGCTCTAATGGTTCACAAAAAACGGCATCATCAAAATCACGAGCATCTTCACCATCTATAGTAACTAAGGGTAATTGTCTTAAATCAATACGTCCTTGTTTTGCTTCTTCAGGGACTTGTTCATTAAGACCCTTGACTTGTTTATCGACGCCTTTTGGCCAATGGTGCGGAATGTCAAAAGTGCGTAGCGCCATATCGATTTCCATACCAGGTGCCATATGCTCACCTAATACCTCAATAATTTTACCAATAGCATTGACGCGCTTACGAGGACGTTGGACAATTTCTACCACAACAATATGCCCTTGGCGGGCTCCGTTTGTTTGTTCTGTGGGGATCATTATTTCGTGATTAATACGACTATCATCAGGGATTACTGTACCCACGTTATTTTCAAAAAAATAACGACCTACTATCGGCTCAGTTCGAGGTTCAACAATTTTAGCAATTCTAGCTTCTCGTCTGCCGCGGTTATCTGTACCACTTTCTTTTACCAGCACTACATCGCCATGCAACACCATGGACATTTGTGCATTATGAATGAACAAGTCTTTATCACCGTCATCGCGTTTTAAAAAACCAAAACCATCTCGATGACCTATTACCCGACCTTGGATAAGGTCCTCTGTTTTGAGTTTTGCATACTTTTTGTCACGATTAAACTCAACTTGTCCTTCGCGCTCCATTGCTCGAAGTCGACGTTGGATACCAATACGACTGTCCTCATCTTTTGCATCAAGTAACTGACAAAATTCCAGAAAAGATAAAGGTTTTTTAGCTGCGACTAAAAGTTCAAGGAGATATTCACGGCTAGCAACAGGCTTTTCGTATTTTTCTTTTTCGCGTTGGTAAAAAGGGTCGTCGCTCATAGGGCGAAAAATTTCCTAATTAATAAGAATAATCCATCAGTATAACTAAATGAGCAGCTCCAAATAGGACTTTTTAACAGATACTACAATAGTTCAACTAATTCGCCCTTATTTAACTCATTCGAAATACCTTTAATCTTTCATGTACTTCATCTTCTGAAGGCTCAAATTTCCATATCAACTCTTTCTATAATAACAATTTTTTTGGAATAAATTTCTATAGTTAACAATAAAAAAATGCTCGTAAAGGCATGCAAATTCCCTGAAAAAAAACTTAAGCGTTTTAATAGATTGCATACTTTATTCCTAAATTAAAACCAAGGCTCGTGATTTCTATTTGCTCTCCGTCCTGAAACGATTTTGAAGCAGTATTTGATCAACAATAGATATATGGTCTTACAAAACCATTTAAAAAAATGTCAAATATAATTAAGAGAAATAGTGTGTAAGTAGACAGAAATCATTCATCTCGTGGGATTAATAGATGATGAAAAGTTCTGGTTTGAACATCTAGGAAAATATTCCAATAACATTGTTGTTTTAACAGGTCTTTCAATTTAGGTATTGTTTTGGTGCATATCGAATCGCAATTGGTGGGCATTACAACATTCATATTAATTGAGAAACTTGATTCAGTTTTCCTCCCAATTTTTAAATCATGAGTTTGTGAGAAAATATAATGTTACAAACAGGTAAACATCGATCAAATCACTATCAGTGTTGATATACAAAAAATTAACTAATTAAGTATTAAGCTTCTTTTAGCTTTGCGTATTGCTATGGGCCCCATTAGCTTCCCTAAGCCTTGCATACAATTTTTTATTCTTTGATGGGTTGGTTGATCTGCAGTAACTGAGTTGTACAACCTGTTATAAACATCCTCGTAATCATAAGGACTGCCGTATCCTTCAAGAAACAATTCTGCCAATTGTATTTGTGCTGCTAGATGTCCAAGTGCAGAGGCCTCACGTAAAAAAATCACACCTCTTTCTCTATCCTGTTGAACAAGTTTACCTTGAGAGTAATAACGACCTAACTGTTCTAATCCAGCCGAAAGACCTTGCTCTGCAGCTTGATGCATAAAATAGATGCCTCGCATTGGATCCTTGTCTACACAAATTCCCCAGGCCAACATATCACCCCATAAAAATTGATAGCTAGGAATTTTAAGAACATCTGCACTTGCCTGAATATCTTGTACTAGCTGACAGTCATCAAGCACAACTTGATTCAAATGTTCATTTTTACTTATTAAGCTCAGCAACTCGTCCTTCGTATACATCTTAACATCTTTTATATCCTCATCATCCCTAACCATATCAACAACATTTAATTCTCAACAATATAAATATAAATGTTTTAATACACACATAAATAAACATCTAATATATGATCACAGCGATAAATGAGAAGAAAAGCCAGAGTTAATATGAACAGTTGCAAAGGGGGGGGGGGGTCGACATTTTTCGATTTTTTGAAATGATCCAAAATCTCGTGCCTGGGCAAAACCACTATTGATGCCTGTTTCATCGTCGTTTTCTGCTTCCTCTTATACACATCTCCGAGCCCACGAGACAGGCAGAAATCTCGTATGCCTTCTTCTGCTTGAAAAAAAAAAAAAAAAAAACACAAACAAAAACACATTACATTGACTCTACATTTCTCTATTCATCTCATCATCGTCTCCTAGCGCGACATCAAATATTCTATCTAACAGCCATC
>OOFU01000042.1_pt1 | contig 16332 bp, 14 predicted proteins | sample 1670361 | NCBI WGS metagenome assembly OOFU01 (sample SAMEA98145418, study PRJEB22522) | marine metagenome | biome: marine biome; feature: marine water body; material: sea ice | place: Arctic Ocean | collected 14-Sep-2015 | depth 1.3 m
GTAAAGGACCGAATGGATTGCCATTGTCAGTTCAACTAGTGGCGCGTTTGGGTGCCGATGACGACTTGCTTGCCGCCGCCAAATGGGTTGATCGACAGCTTAATCATCTAGCTAATTAAATTGGGCAAATTAGATTAAGCGTTGGCTCTTTGAAGGAAGTCTGACATTAAATCAGCATAGCTCGATTCCACCGCAATCTCGAAGCCGTTATTAACTCGAATTAATAACCCTTTTATGCCGAAGATGTTAGTGTAACTGACGCCGTTTTCTGGGAATACTGACAGGTGATGATCGATTGGGCTGGCGATACTGATAATTTCAGGCGCGTCAGGGCCGATCACTTCAAAGAACTTAAAGGCATCGCTCACCTGCACAAGACTGATCTCTATTGGTGCAGTACTGGGATTGGTCATCTCGAGTAAACGATCTTCAAGCCCAATTTCAGAGCGCAGTAACCAATGCTCTATGCCAATCCAATAGAGTTTGAACTTTTGGTTGGCGCTCGACGTGTTGGGTTTGTCAGGGAAGTCTGGCAAATCATCGTCCTTGACCCAGTTTCTTATGGCTTCAGCGTCACCTTGCAAGTCAATCATTGCATTCAGTTCAAGCCGTTGTATTTTTACGTTGTATCCCATATCAGCTCCGCAACAATTGACCTTTGGCATCATAAAAGCAGGGCGCAGTTACTTTGGCCGTTACCACGTGATCTTTACGTCGAATGTAAATAGTTTCATCCATCCGGCTCTGACCATTCTCTAATAGTGCAAGCGCAATCACGCGATTATGCACCACACTCCAAACGCAGGCAGTGACAAAACCTTCGGAAGACTCTCGTCGGCCACCGGGTGTAATAGGCGCGCTCTCATCGATCAAATGCTCTCGGTCATCGGGCAGCAGTCCAACCAACTGCCAGCGAGATGGATTCTCTGCCAAGCGAATTTCATTGGCTTTTTTGCCGATATAATCGGTTTTGGTTTTTGACATGATCCAATTCAGACCCAAATCGAACGGCGTCGTGGTGCCGTCAGCTTCGTGACCTAGCGATAGAAAGCCTTTCTCGACGCGTAACACATGATTTGACTCAGACCCTACTGGGGAAATATTAAAAGGTTTGCCGACTTTCATGATCGTTTCCCACAAGGCAAGCGAATCACGAGAACGTACATTAATCTCAAAGCTGAGCTCACCCGTGAAGCTAACCCGACAAACGCGTGCTTGGAAATCACCCACCTTGCCTTCACGCATGGCCATAAATGGGAAGGCTTCATTGGACAAATCGATATCAGTACCGAGTGCGTGCATCATTTCGCGCGCTTTAGGTCCACACAACGTCGCATTAGCCCATTGTGTTGTTATTGTAGTAATTTTAACTCGCCAATCGGGACGATGCGTTTGCAGAAAAAATTCCATATGCTGATTAACGGCATCAGCATTCCCGGTCGAGGTCGACATGAAGTAATGATTGTCAGCCAGCTTAAAGGTTACGCCGTCGTCAAAAATGATACCGTCTTCATTCAGCATAAGACCGTAACGGCCCATTCCAACCTTGAGATTGTCGAAATTGTTGGTGTAAAGCATGTCGATCAACTTTAAGGCGTCTGGACCTTTAATTTCAAATTTACCGAGTGGTGCACCGTCATAAACGGCTAAGCCTTCTCGCACCAGTCGTGATTCGCGATTGACTGTTGTTTGAAATGATTCGTCTGAGCGTTGGTAATAACCTGGCCTTCTCCAACGTGCCCCCGACTCATACATTTTAGCACCATGATCTTTATTCCATTGTGTAATCGATGTATGCCGATAAGGTAGGTAAACACTGCCTTCTCGGATGCCTGTCAAAGCACCAAATTCGATTGGCACGAAAGGCGATCGAAATGTCGTGGTACCGACTTCATCCGGTTCACAACCATTTTTGAGTGCAATTGCACCGATCACATTGAGATTGCCCGTTTTACCCTGATCGATACCCATGCCTGCAGTCGTATAACGTTTGACGTGTTCGACAGCATCAAAACCCTCGCGCATGGCAAGATGCACGTCAGATAAAGTGACATCATTTTGGATGTCGATAAAGCTTTTTGAACAAAGCGACTCATTAAGGTCAACATGCCACAAAGCTTCTATTGAGTATTCTGCTTCAGGTTCAAGCTGTGGCAAAAGAATCGCATCGCCTTGGTCCAAATTGAGCGCCTCTAAAGTTTTTTGAACAGCGTCTTGCATTACTTTTTGCAGGGTAAAAATAGCCGAAGCTGAACCAATACATTGGCAAGCCTGCACAGCTTCGCCAGGTATGAATGTGGCGAGGTTGGCATCGTATTTAACTTTGCCACGTGATTGCGAAAATAGATGCACCGTAGGGTTCCACCCACCAGAAACACCGAGCAGATCGCAAACGATTTTGGTTGTTTCACCCGTTGCAGCATTTTTTATGGTGATAGCACGCAAACGTTTTGTGCCGTGGCATTGTTCGACGACGAAATTTCTGAATACTTGAATGTCCTGAAGGTCTTCGGGCAAGTCATTAACACTATTGCGGCTGTCGATAACCGCTACCAACTCAACACCAGCAGCCCTTAAATCGCGCGCTACGGCATAAATGCTGCTGTTATTTGCGAAGAGGACGGCACGTTTGCCTGGTTTCGCCGCATAGCGATTAACGTAGGACTGGATTGCTGAAGCCATCATTACGCCAGGGCGATCATTGTTTGCAAATACTAGATTGCGTTCGATGGCACCGGTTGCAATCAGCACATGTTTCGCCCGTACACGCCAACTACGTTGGAAAACGTTTGGGGTGGCAGGTGAGCGTTCGGTAATGACTAATAAATTATGCTCGCGATACGCCCAGACAGTGGCTTCAGTCAAACGCGTGACGTTTTCCATTGCATCCAGTGAGGCTGTTGTTTCTCGAACCCATTCGATGGCTTCTTTTCCGTCTATTTTAAGATGCTGTGATAGTAAGCTGCCTCCGGATTCTAATCCATCGTCAGCAAGTATAACGCGAGCACCGCTACGAGCCGCCTGTAGTGCAGCAATTAAACCTGCGGGTCCAGCACCGACAATTAGAAGGTCACAATGGGCATTACGCGTTTCATAATGTCCCTGATGGTGAATTTTATTGGGTGCGGATGCGAGTCCCGCAGCACGACGAATCGATGGTTCAAAAAAGTGCCAGTTCGGCCATTTAAAAGTTTTGTAATAAAATGCAGCCGGAATTAGTTTGCTGATGTACTGATTCATAGCCATCAAATCAAAATTTGGGGAAGGCCAGCAATTCACCGAGCGAGCACTAAGACCAGGACGAATTTGTACTCGCGTGATCGGTTGATTGCCCGATTCTTCATCACCAATCAACTCTACTAGTGATGAGGGTTCTTCATAGCCAGAACCAACAATGCCTCGCGGGCGATGATACTTGAAACTGCGTGCCGTTAAATAAACACCATTAGCAATTAGCGCTGAAGCAAGACTATCACCCGAGTAGCCTTGATAAGTGGTGCCGTTAAATTGAAATGAGATAGTCTGACTGCGGTCGATCAAACCGCCTTTCGTCTGACGAAACAAGTCTTTGCTCATGACTCGATCTCGCTTTCGATAATGTCGTGACTGCGAGTATCACGTGTAATAGTGAGCCAGCAACCGCAGCCGCGAACATGCCACCAGCGTTCTTGCACCGGTCCAAGTGGATTTTTTGGTACGGTCAGATATTCAATCCAAGTTGAGTCATCGATTTGAGAAACATCGTCCGGACGACGATCTTTCAGTGGTCCACCGTATACAAATTCTACTTCGCTGCGTGGGCCGCAAAATGGGCAAGATATTTGTAACATCAGGTTGCTGTCGTCGTGCCGGCTTCGAGTATGAAATCGAGCCGTTTGAAACGATCTAGGGAAAATGGAGCCGTCAGTTCATGTTGTTCATTTTTTGCAATTAAATGTGCCAGCGTATAGCCACCCGCAGGCACGGCCTTGAATCCACCCCACCAACCTGCAGAAACATAGAGCCCCTGCACATCTGTTTGACTCACGATAGGGGTCGCATCATGGGCAATATCGAGTGTGCCGCCCCATTGGCGCAACAACTTGAGCCGTTTGAAAGAGGGGAACAATTCCAGCATTGAGCAAACAGCATCTTCAAATACCTGTTGTTTAATGTCGCGCCGAAAGGATTGGCCCGCATCGGGTGCGCCGCCGATTACCAGCTCACCCTTGTCTGATTGGTTGAGATAAACGCCAATGTCTGGGCAGTTAACGATGACATCGATGATCGGTTTCACTGGCTCTGAAACAAATGCACTAAGATTAAAGGACTTGATCGGTAACTTTAGACCGATAGTGTCAGTAATTGACGTGGTATGACCAGACACCACAACAGCAACCTTGTCGGCATACACCGTGCCACGATTGGTTTCAACGCCGTTAATACTGCCATCTGTCGAATTACGTAAAAGCTTGAGGACTTCTGTATTCTGATGAATTTCTACACCACGGTCATCTGCAGCCCGCGCATAACTCCAAGCCACTGCATCATGGCGGCAGACTGCTGCAGAAGGATGCACCATACCTGCCAGAATTGGCAAACGTGATTCTGGCCCACCACCGGTTAAGGGCGGAATGCGACGGCGTAATTCATCGACCTCTATGCGTTCATAAGCCGATCCATGAAGATCACCGTTAAACATTCGACGCTTAATTTCACGCAACTTTGGGTAAGTTTGAACTACGTCGATCATGCTACGCTTCGAATACATTAAGTTGTAGTTGAGTTCTTTTGTTAGTCCTTCATAGAGTTTGACCGACTTGACGTAAAACGGAATGCTCTCATCACGCATGTAATTTGAACGAATTGTTACCGTGTTGCGCGCTATATTACCACCACCAAGCCAGCCTTTCTCCAGCACTGCCACGTTAGTAATACCATGATTTTTTGCCAGGTAATAAGCGGTCGCCAGCCCATGTCCACCAGCACCAATTATGATCACATCATAACGTTTTTTAAGGGGAGGGCTGCGCCACGCTTTGGACCAATTTTGATGTCCACTGAGTGCGTTTCGTGCCAAGGAAAAAATAGAATAGGATTGCATTAATATATAATGACATAGCTTTAAAAGATAATTCAATATAAATTTATGTTATATGTTAAAAAACATCCTGTTGAGTTTCAATTAGTGTTTTATGGGTACATTATTTTATAATCTATGGAGAAATAATCATGCCGGAATATTACGAAACTGAAGAACAGGTCAACGAGTATCTAGTTTTTCACTATGCCAATCAGGTTCAGACCCTACCTTGGGAAATTGCACCTCATCAAGCCTTTGGTTTTCACGCGCGACTGGCCGAATGCATCGATACATCGAAATTACCCCATCATTCCAAGGCGCTTGATCTGGGATGTTCGGTTGGTAGAACCAGTTTAGAATTATCTAGATTTTGCTCGGAAGTAGTGGGTATTGATTTTTCACATGCTTTTATCGACACTGCCAAAAGGGTTCTTCAAACTGAACAAATACCCTTAATACTGAAGCGGGAAGGTGAGTTGGGTGATGCTGTTATTAATCAATTACCAAACGGCGTTAATCCTAAACGGGTGAGCTTCTTGCGAGGTGATGCTGAAGCTTTGTCTGATTCTATTGGCCGTTTTGATGCTATTATATTTGCCAATGTTTTGGACCGATTGCCACATCCACGCCGTGCACTTGAAAAACTTACAGACATCGCTAATCCTGGAGCTCAGCTTGTGGTTTGTTCACCTTTTACTTGGTGGGATGAGTTTACTGCTCCTGAAGAGCGCTTAGGCGGATTTAAATGTGATGGAAAAGAAGTGACGTCACATGACAGCATTACATCAGTGCTTGAAAAAGACTTCAGTTTGAAAGAAACCCGTGATTTGCCGTTTTTGATCCGTGAGCATGAACGAAAATTTCACTTCAGTGTGGCACATACTAGCATTTGGATACGCTTGGACGATTAATACGGTTGTTGTTTTTCTGCAGCGATACCGAGTCAACTAGAATTCTAAAATAGGCTCTAATAATTCAATACTTTTTGTAAAAGGCTCAATAGTTTCATCAATACCTTTTTCCGTGTGTTTTGCTGATATGAGTACTCTTGGCCATCCGGACATATCAACGCCGTTAATATTCATGGCAAGTTTTAAAAGACGAGTTGTGTCTGCTGGTTGTTTATAAAGGCTCTGCCGGCCGACCTTTTTTGGATAGAACTTAGCTGAATCTTGGATTAATAATTCGTTACCCCTGTAAAGGTGAAACGCAGATGCCTCTCCATAAACCAACCAGTCCGAACCTTTAGACTTAATTACATGGTTTAAACTCAGCCTGATTCTGATTGACATATCATTAACCTGTTCAAAGGCAGAGCTATGTTGAATGATTTTTTCACGGTTCAAGAAACCACAGGCATTATGGTCAAGGCAGTTCATAATTTCTGAAGAACTCGCAACAGCATAACCAGGTAAATCACCAGCAACTATTTCAGCTAGCGTATTTATATCTGGAATGATGTCAGTACTGCCTTGGGCCCCTCCCGGTGAAATATGAAAACCAGTGACAACCTCGTCAAAAATTAACACTACATTATTTTTGCGGGTCCAGTTCCTAAGCGATTAAAGGAATAGGGTGTCGATTGTAGCTTTTCCAGTAGCGGCTCCTAAGGGTTCGACAATAATAGCGGCAATATCATTGGTACTGTCGACTAAATTATCCAGTCATGATTCACCGTTATGGCATTTTTATAATTCAAAAAACGTTTGACCTCACTATTGTTGAGCTGTCACACCACGTTAAAGACGATCCTCTATGGCTTTCGATACAGTGTTGACTTGTCGTATCTCTATAGGCGCTAAGTTATCGGTGAGTTTGCATATCGCAATAACAGTTCGCAGGCTTTCGTATTTAGCGCAGCCTTACACAGTTATCCTGCCGTGAATCACATTAATAATGTACGGATTAGCGGTTTTGATCAGTGTGAGTACTATGATGGGCTCGATGTTAACGAGAAAAATGAATGGCCGTTAAAAACGCAACAAGGGGATATTATTTTCTTTGAAGAAGTTGATAAGGTGTATCAATCTTCAAATACCCCGTCACCATTAACGAAAAAAACCGAATCACAACAATCACATCGTTAGGTAACAACAGCACTGTAGTGTGGAACCCTTGAGTGGATAAGTCCCAAGAGCTATCACAGTTTAAGGGTGATGATTATCAGCGAATGGTGTGCGTTGAAACGGCAAATGCAGTGAATGATGTGTTTCATCTTGAGCCAGGAGAGAATTACAAGTTGGAACTCACTGTTTCAGATGGTTGACGCTGAGTGACCGTGATATCAAATAATAAGCTAGGGCGGTAATGGCCAAACACCAAACAATGGTTGCGCCTGCAGGTAAATCAAATATTGCAGCAAAAACTAACCCTCCACCGTAGCCGATAATGCCGATCAACAATCCTTTCACTGTCGCGTGGTGTCGGTTTAGTGTTGCCAAGCTAGGAATAATGAGACTGGCAAAGACTAAGTAAACCCCTACTATTTGAGTAGAAACGGTAATGGCGATAGCAAATAGGGGATAAAATAACCATGCACCTAATTTTTTTCTCAGTGTCATCCAAATTATAGCAATGGCTGCATAGGTAATGCCTAATGGAATAAGATCGCTGGCTTGGAACCATAATATTTGCCCGACAAGCAGTGTCTTTAATCGCTCCCCCCCGTGAGGGTCTGCAGCGAGTAATAATAGGCTCCCCGTTGCTGCTAAAATAAATACGATACCAATAATCGCCTCTTGCACTTTTACCGCTAACTGTCGCAGGCTATAGAGCCCTAAAGAGCTAGTGATGGCAGTTGTAACAGCGATGAATACTTGGGTGATATGACTTTGGTCTTCTGACAAAATAACACTAGCAGCGACCACACCAAGTGCTGCCATTTGAGCAATAGCTAAGTCTAGAAAGATAATCCCTCGATTTAACACTTCTCTACCGAGTGGCACATGGGTGGCGAGAATAAATAGGCCCGCAGCGAATGCGGGCCAGAGTATGTCAATTTGTAGTAGTAGTGTTTCCATAGTTTATTTAACAGGTTCTTCAATAAAGTAATGATGGTTTGTGAGTGTGGAAAGCACGTCATCATATAGAGTGTCTAATCTGTCAGACTCTGGGTTACCACCGACGGTAAAAGGCAGCTCTAACACCGGTACACCTGTTCTCTGGCTTAGCCATTGCGCGCCTTTATCGTCTTGATAGTTAGCCATAAGAATAAAGGCAGGTTGCTCTGTTTTGACAACATTTATTAAGCTCGCTAAATGTGAACTGGTAGGAGGGATACCTGGTTTTGGTTCTAAATCGCCCACGACTTCTATTCCTAGCCACTTCAGCAAGTAGCTCCAGTTTTTATGATACACAATAACTTTTTTCCCCCTCAATACACTGGCTTCTGCTTCCCATCGCTGGGTTGCAGATTGCCAGTCAGCAGAAAATTTTTCATATTGAGCGGCATAATCTACGGTATGTTGTGGATCAATTTTTTGTAAACGCTGGTTTAATAGTTGAGCGATAGTCAGTAAACGATAAGGGTCCCAGTGTACGTGTGGGTTGCCCGAGGCATGCACGTCACCTTGGCTTCGATCAAGCTTAGTGGGTATCTCTATCGTTTGTACTTTTGAAGCCGCTAGAAAAAATCCGGGCTCGCCTTGCTGAATCGTCGTATTGCCCGACTTTCTTAAGAGTAGCGGTAACCAGCCAATCTCAAGCTCTGCGCCGGTACACACTAGCAGATCTGCTTGTCGTACTTTAGCGATTAGCGAGGGTCTGGCTTCAATATGGTGAGGGTCTTGGAATGCACTCGTGGCGGAGTAAACATTGACATGTTTTCCGCCAATCGCTTCCACTAACGCTTTCCATTCAGGCTCGCAAGCAAACACCTTCATTGTTGCTGCAGCCTGTGATGAAATCCATAATGCGTTAACCATTATGGCTATTAGAATAATTTTCATAGCACTGGCTCTTAAAATGCGTGTGCATTATGAGCGCCTAAGCTCATTGTATACTGAAGTATGATCATGTTGTTCTTAGGATCTCGTCCATTATCTAGCTGTGTAGACTGCAATCGAATACGGCTAAAGTGACTGGGTGAATAGTCAATCATCACCGTTTTGCGATTCGGGTCGTTAGCCGTACCAAAACCTGATTCTTCAAGAAATTCATCTTCATCAATACCTGAGTCAACAAAACTAGTGATTTGGTTATCCGCTTGTAGGCGATCATAGCGAAGCCCGAAACGCCAAGCGGGCATAAACTGATAAACGCCTTGTACATAAAATCCTTTTTGTTTACCGCTATAAGTTGCTTCAGCACTGTTGGTGTCTTCAGTGAATTCCGCTGTCCCGTTTTCTGTTCTAACAAAGTACTCTGCTTGTAGCTTAAAGTTAGTGTTTTTAGGGTTGCCATTGGGAGCCCATTTATAAACGAAATCAATACCTTGTACATCAATATCACCGTTTAATAATTCGTTATCCGCTGCTGCGGCGTCACCACCATGACTATGTCCGCCACCTTCACGTGTATCAAATTTTGATTGATAGTAACTCGCGCCCAGTAGCCAGCTAGAGCTCACATTAAAGTCGCCACCGGTTTTAATAAAAAAGGCTGAGCCATTACTATTGTCAGTATTTTCTCCACTAGGAAATTCAGCACCAGAGGTGATTTCAGCACCAATACTCAAATAAGTGTCGCTAGGTGCTACCCAGCGTGTCTGTAACCCGGTGTCGGCCAAATGACCTCCAAACATGGCATCATAAACTAATGGTCGGTCGGCAAAGTCATGGGCATGGTCATGAATATCATTGAGATAACCGATGCCAGAAAAAAAGCGACCGCCTTTAATGGTGAAACCAGAACCTAATTTGAGTGTTTCTATATAGGCTTCTTCAAGTTCGATCTCGGTTGCACCATTCTCATAAATAATGGCCGCATTCATCGATCCATAAAAATTATCATCAATATTGGCCGAAATATTGAGTTCGTTATGTCCTGTTGAAAAACCATTGTCAGATAATCCTGCTTCTCCACCTAGTTGAAAGCCGGGCAATGCAAGTTCGCTGTTATCTATGTCGGTATAACGACCATCAAGTATTAAGCTAATATTCGGACTAAACACGTTTTTGGATATTTTTCCTGTAGCGTCGGCGTTTACGTTGTAAGATAAAGCTGCAATTGACAGGCCTATAGTGAATGCAAAAAATTTCATAAGTTTTCCTAAAGTATGTATGGGGGGTGATGGTTGCTTTAAACTAAAAAGTCTAAGGTGAGTAAAAGTCGTTTTTCATTCGGCATTAGGTTAGGTGAGCGGTGAACTAATCCGGCATTTTCATTTCCTTCCCATCGTTCACCTTTGAGTAGAGCCACATCACCGTGTTGTAATTGATGTATGTCCTCGGTCTGTGGGTAGAGGCCTGATTGCTCATCACTCATCTCGTTACGATATCCGCCTAATGCTGCTCGATTGACTCGATCATGAGGCAGCCATTCAGTGGCAATACCTTGATAGGTTGTAATTAATCGGCAATGAATTTTGTCAACATGAAATCGAGGGCACATGGCATGGCTCAGTGCGATTAATCGTAAACCCGCTTGTTTCAGATCAAATAGGCAGCAAAAAATATCGACAAGTTCTGCGATGTCTTCGCTTAGTGCATCAGCACACTCCACACTATTTTTAGCGCTTTTAATCGCTCCCTTTACGGTGCTATAAGCATTGTCTGGGGTAACCGCTAATGTGCATGAGAATGTACTATTGCTCAGCAAAAACGCATTAATTGCAGTGAGTAGAGTGGGGGGCAATGTACGTTGCCATATAGCCAGATTATGTTTCTCTTGAAAAATATTACTAAGCACTCTTGCTTGCTTTGATTGAGAAATAGTTCGAGTTTTTATCATGTCAATGTGTGTAGGTGCGTGTAAATTCATTCCACTTGCTCCCAAGTAAGAAATGGATCGGATAATGTGTTCCAAAATTCTTCACCTTTGGAGAGTTCGTCGTCATTCAATAAACATTGATCTAACGCATTAATCATGGCTGTCTTATCGATGTCTTGACCAATAAAAACAAGCTCCTGCCGCATATCACCAAAGGGCTCTACCCAAACTTTATGAATAGATTCCAAATACTCTTCGTCAGTTGGCCATTGTTCTTGAGGTATGTTTTTCCAAAATAAACCGGCCGCGCCATATTGAGCCGTACCGCCAGCTTGGCTCCATTGCCCCACTAAGCCTGACTTAGAGGCGAGCCAGAAATAACCTTTAGAACGCAGAATTTTTCCATATTTTTGGATATCGTGAAGGAAGTTAAAAAACTTATCGGGATGAAAGGGGAGCCTCGCCAGATAAGAAAAGCTACTAATGCCGTACTCTTCGGTTTCAGGTACATGCTCGCCACGCATTTCTTTCAGCCAACCCGGTGCTTGTTCTGCTTGTTCGAAATCAAATAGCTGAGTGTTCAATACCTCGTTTATATCGATATCACCTTCGGCAATAGGAATAATACGAGCACTTGTGTTGAGTATTCGAAGAATGGCAGTGAGTTGTTTGATATCCGAAGGTTCGGCTAGGTCTGTTTTGCTGATGAGAATGACATCGGCAAACTCTACTTGATCAACTAAAAGGTCTGAGACGTTACGGTCATCGTCTTCACCAAGGTTTTCTTTGGTTTCTTTTAAGAATGTCGCTTCTTGATAATCCTTAAGAAAATTAATTCCGTCAACGACTGTCACCATTGTATCTAAAGTGGCTACGTCGGATAACGACACTCCGTCTTCATCAGCAAATGTGAATGTTTCGGCTACCGGTAAAGGCTCAGAAATACCGGTAGATTCAATCACAAGGTAATCAAAGCGACCCTCTTCAGCAAGCTTTTTGACCTCGATTAATAAGTCTTCCCTCAACGTACAGCAAATGCAACCGTTGCTCATTTCAATGAGTTTTTCCTCGCTATGATTTAACGAAACGTCATTTTTTATGGTGCTGGCGTCAATATTAATCTCACTCATATCATTAACTATGACCGCTATTTTTTTACCTTCTCGGTTATTTAAAATATGACTAAGCACAGTCGTTTTTCCCGCACCTAGAAAGCCGGAAAGCACGGTGACAGGAATTTTTTTTGTTAGAAGCATGGAGAATCTCTAGTGTAGGGGTGTAAATAGGCGTAGTTATTTACAGTTATTTGCAGCAATATAATGCAATGTTATAACATAACGTTTCTGTGGTAAATACAATTCTAGAAATAATTGTTTATTGAGGAGCCGTGGACTTCCACATGCTGCTCCTTGATGGGGTTTATGCAAAAAAAAATATGGTAAGGAAATATTTGAACAGACCAATTCGCCGAAAACAGGAAGAACTAACCAACTCGTACACACTAGCAGCCACCGTGTAGCTATGTATCTTGAACGCCAGGGATGAGTCCAATACCTACTGACTTCAGTTTTAGGGAACGTCTTTAGCTAAATTTTTATATCTGCAAAATGGACGTTTCTCTATACCGGTAAGGCTTGGGAGTATATTTTTCATATTGGTTAGTTTAATCTGAACCGGCTCTGTAAATGATAGTGGAAAGTATTTTGCGGTTACATTTGAGGGTATATATAAGAATAAAATATATTATAATTATGTTAATCAGATGGTTAAAAGTTTTTAGTTGATTATGACCCACATCAGCGAGCCACGACCGCCAAAATAGTCAATGTATTTATTTCTGTCGACATCCCATTTTCTGGATCTCATTGCATTACAGGGATACAAACCATAGAGTTTGATGTAACGAGAACCATGGACTACACCGCTAGGCAAATATTTTTGGGCTACTTCGCTTAATTCGAATGATTTCGGCGTTCGTTGGTAATATGGCGTCTCGATGTTACTGGGAGATACGGGGGTTGGCACATCCCATTCGATTTTTACTGATTGCTAGTGACATAAATTGAAAGTCAGAGAGTGGCTCACAGAGATCAATATCACTGATTTCAAGTCCAAAGTCATCTCGGATTTGAAGCGTTTTCATGCATCATCGGCTTTGTTTGCGTAGTAACCAACAACGTCATTATCGGTTGTAACACCAAGCCCATTTAAACTACGGTTAACGTAATTAAAATAACAAATAATTTGATTGGCCTCGAGAATTTCACCGTCATTGAGTCCATTATCACGCAGCTTAACAATATCTGATTCCCTGATTTCGCCAGGACGCAACGTTAGAATTTCAGCATATTGCATCAGTGCCAATTCCGCAGATTCAAATACTCTGGCGGGTTCTCTGTCATCGAGTGCGGCTTTAATGTCATCAGCACGGTGGTCATTGCCTATTAAATGCCGAGCATTCGCCCAGTGATTAGCGAGCGAATATTCGCAACGATTTAAAATCGAAACATAAGAACTAATGGTTTCCTGCAGCCACATGGGTAAAGTATTACTGTCGTCATGTAAAGCGGCACGATATAAAGTAACGTGACCACGCATGGTGTTCGGTCTCAGAGAATGAACGCGCATGACGTTGTCGACGGTTCCATGGGGAGTGCGTGAAAGACTGAGGGCGTCAAGCAAGTCTTTGCTTGCTTCCTCATCCGATATCATTTTTATCCAGGCGCTCATGATTACTCCTCAAGTTTATTTGTATTGTTAGTTTGACGATGGCGTTAGAATCATCGTTCACTCATCGACCAGTAATGGTTGAAACAGCTATTTAAAATTCATATTCTTGTCAATATTTAATAGTCACTGGCTTATAAAGTTGATGACTAAGTTCTTGCTAACCAGAAGTCAATATACCAAGAAAATTCCCATTTATAGATCAGCTGACTGCCTAAGGCACAATAATGATACACCGCCTATCATTGGTGCAACTCGCATCAGGGATCAACATATCACTCATAGTTTAAACAAGATTTAACCTGATGCCACGGCTTAGTTGGTTTCAGTTTTTGTCTATTCCCTTTATGTTTTTAGCCCTGTTGAATCTGAAATGTGATTGAGGCCAATCGTCGAACTTCTGATACGGCAACGCTAGTGGAGGGGAAGTCTAAACTCCTCATCGCCGTTAATTCATTGACAATATTGTCGTAGCGCTCAAGTGCTTCGGAGTGACGCTCTTCCCACTGTGCCAATGCCTGAGTGATGTGACACTTATCGGTAACTGACTGCAGTATCATTTCTGTTAGATTGTGCTGGTTGATATGTAACTCATTACGCATGTTGACGATAGCGAGGTTGTTCCAGTGATTACGCACAATAGTTTTCGATATGGCACTGCGAATCCAGGGTAATTTTAAACGCTCAGATACAGCATAAAATAGTTTGGCAGTATTTTCAGTATCACTGAGTAGCTTGCTTTTAATTTCGATAATATCGAAAGCAGATGCCAATGTGGTTTTATCGGCTAGTTCTTCAGCAAGTTCCTTTGGCAGCTTGTATTTGATGAATTGTTTGCGTGAATCTACGTAGTTTTTCTTTGACTGCCCAATCATCGAGTTGGCAATAACTTTACGTAATACTTTAATGTCGGGTTTGTATCGTTCGATTAGCTGGCTTACATCAATATTCGTGCTTTTATTACGCAACAACCAGCTAATGGAGCGTTCTAGCAATCCGCTGACGGAACGGAAGCATTCATAACGATAGTGTTCCGGCACGATATTGTCGAGTTGCTCAAGTGACTTCCAGGTGTGATTCAAATCAAATATATCGACACAGACAACATAAGCTTTCGCTATATTTTCAATACTGGCACCCGTTTCTTCTCGGATACGAAAGCCAAATCCAATTCCAATATAGTTGGTAATCATATTACTTATCAACGTCGCTATAATTTCTTTACGCAATGGATGTTGCAATATTTCTGGTGCATATTTTTGTTGTAGCTGTGTTGGGAAGTAATCGAGTAATAACTGGTTATAACAATCTTCAGTTAATGATGAAGAGTCCAACAACGCCTTTTTATAGGTCAACTTGCTGTATGACAGTAAAATAGATAGTTCTGGACGAGTGAGTCCTTTATTTTGTGCTATTCGTTCGACGACCTGTTCGTCATTTGGAAGGTTCTCAAGTCGACGGCTAATGACACCCTCGCGCTCAAGGTGGCGCATAAACCTGGCGTGTCGATGCATATTTAAAGCCGCATTTTGTTCTATGCTATCGATAATTTGAGTTTGTCGATAATTGTTGAGCAGGCAGTGCTCTGCAACTTCATCCGTCATTTCGACCAATAGATCATTCCGGTTTTGTTGGCTCAAACGTCCCACTTTGACTAATTGTGACAGCAAAATTTTGATGTTGACTTCGTTATCTGAACAATCGACTCCCGCCGAGTTATCGATAGAGTCGGTATAAATCAGGCCACCCGATTGAGCGTATTCGATGCGACCTCTTTGTGTAAGACCAAGGTTGCCGCCTTCACCGACTGATTTAGATTTGACTTGACACCCATCGATGCGAATAGCGTCGTTATTTTTATCAGATACGTCGGCATGTGTTTCACCCGAGGCTTTAATGTAAGTGCCGATACCGCCGTTCCAGATTAGATCGACCGGTGCCTTTAATAAGAAAACAATAAGTTCATTGGGTGTAATGCTTGATTGTTTACAACCAATCAGGTGCTTGATCTCTGGGGATAAATCTATTTTCTTGGCTTTGCGAGAAAAAATGCCCCCTCCTTGGCTGATAAGTTTTTGATTGTAATCAGACCAGCTAGAACGTGGTAAATCGAACAAACGTTGGCGTTCGGCAAAGCTTGTTTGAGTAATTGGGTTTGGATCGATAAATATATGCATGTGATTGAATGCAGCGACCAACTCAATACACGGAGATAACAACATGCCGTTGCCAAATACATCACCGGACATGTCGCCAATACCGACCACGGTAAAGTCTTCAGCCTGAATGTTTTTACCCACACCACGGAAGTGGCGTTTCACTGATTCCCACGCACCGCGAGCGGTAATTCCCATTTTTTTGTGGTCGTAGCCTTGTGATCCACCAGAGGCGAATGCATCGTCAAGCCAGAAATCGTGCTCGGCGGCTATGGCATTAGCAACGTCAGAAAATGCTGCAGTGCCTTTATCCGCAGCGACAACGAGGTAAGGGTCGTTTGCATCATAGACTTTGGTAAGCCTTGGGTGTTCAATTTCATTGTTCTGAAGATTGTCAGTTAACGCCAGAAGAGCTTTAATATAAAGTGAATAACAAGCTTGTACCTCGGGATAAATGTCGGTGGCAGCCAGTTTAGAAATTTGTTTGGTGATAAAGCCCCCTTTAGAACCCGCTGGGAC
>OOFU01000043.1_pt1 | contig 16129 bp, 16 predicted proteins | sample 1670361 | NCBI WGS metagenome assembly OOFU01 (sample SAMEA98145418, study PRJEB22522) | marine metagenome | biome: marine biome; feature: marine water body; material: sea ice | place: Arctic Ocean | collected 14-Sep-2015 | depth 1.3 m
ATTGATAAATACTCAATTGGTTAAAAGAATAAATTGGAATTTTTTTTTTGTTTGCTAATTCTTTTAATTTAAAATTTTGTTTTAAATGTTTTTTTAACCCAATTATTAAACTTGCTTTTTTTATATCATTTGTTAAAACAAATTTAACACCAATTTTTGAAAAAGCTTCTTTGAGAAAATTATTGGAAATTGAGTAAGAATAGATAACTAAATTTTTAGATGTAATTTGTACTACCTTTTGATTTTTAAATCGATTAATATGAGTCCAACGGTTTTCACCTTTTGTTAAAGATTCATTTAAACCCCTTTGATTGTTTAATAAAAAATTCGAGTAATTCTGAGACTTTTGACATTTTATCTGAGTTTTTTCTGCTAAAAAAAATTGTCTTATTTGCCCAATGTCAAAATTATTTCGAAGTAACAAATCGACTGAATATGTAACATCCTCATGAATTGTCCAAGAATTTGGATGGTTTATTTCAATTACAATTTCAAAAGCTGGGTAAGCTTTACGTTCTAAAATACTTTTTTGCGTTCCTCGACGTTTTGCTTCATCATCACTTAATGTAACATATTGAATTCCACCAATTAAATCAGCTAAAGAAGGATTTTTAATCAGATTTTCTAAACAATTTCCATGGGTTGTACCTACAAGTTGAACACCTTTTTCAGCAATCGTTCGCGCTGCTAAAACTTCTAAATCAGTTCCGATTTCATCAATTATAATAACTTGTGGCATATGATTTTCAACAGCTTCAATCATAACTTGATGCTGTAATTCAGTTTTTGGAACTTGCATTCGTCTTGCTCGACCAATTCCTGAATGGGGAATATCGCTATCTCCAGCAATTTCATTTGATGTATCAATTATGATAACTCTTTTTTCCATTTCATCAGCTAAAACCCTGCCGATTTCTCGAATAATAGTTGTTTTACCAACACCTGGTTTTCCTAAAATTAATATAGATTTTTCAGATTCTAATAAATCACGAATTACAGAGATCGTCCCAAATATAGCTCGACCAACACGGCAAGTTAATCCATTTATTAAAAATTGTCTATTTCGAATACAACTAATCCGGTGAAGAGTTCGTTCAATACCTGCACGATTCTCATTACTAAATTTACTAATTCGTTTAGTAACATAATCAATATCTTGCCATGAAATAATTTTTTGTGATAAATATTCCGGTCCATAAACAAAACGGGCCTCTGGTCGTCTTCCTAAGTCTAAAACAATTTCAATTAGTTGATCTCTATAGATGTGCTCATTTAAATGTTCTTGAAGGAAAAAAGGTAAATTTTCAATTAATTTTTCTAAATCATTATTCGAATCCATATTATGAAAGATTTTGGTAAATTTCTAATTTAAACTATCCTAAAAGCTCAGGTCTAATTTAAATTAGATTTATTTTTTTAATTAGTCACATCTATTAAAGATTTAAATGTTGAAGCATCTAAAATAGCAATTTGAGATAACATCTTCCGATTTAAATCAATATTAGATTTCTTAAATTTATTAATTAACTGACTATAAGAAATACCATTTAATCGCGATGCGGCATTGATCCGACTAATCCAAATTCTTCTAAAAATTCTTTTCTTTTGTTTTCGACCAATGTACGAATATCTTAAGGCTTTCATTACTTGTTGATTTGCTACTCTAAATAAAACAGAATGAGCACCTCTATATCCACTTGCAAGTGATAAAATTTTCTTACGACGTTTACGAGCTACATTTCCACGTTTGACTCTAACCATTTTGATTTATTTTATTGATTATTATGAATAAGGTAACATTAGTTTAATCGAATTCGTATCACTTTTTTTTACACAAATTACTTGTGATAGTTTTCGTTTTTGTTTATTTGATTTTTTCATCAATAAATGACCTTTAAAAGCATGACGGCGTAAAAAATTATCGTTACCAGTAATTTTATATCTTTTTGCCGCCGCTTTACGAGTTTTTAATTTTGGCATAAGCTTTTTATTTTTATTTATTAGAATATAATATTTTAAAATAAACTTTTGATTTTAACGGATGAGAATATAAAATTTGATCACCATATTTCCAATCAACCGGACATGCTTGACCTGGATTCTCTTTTATATATTGAATTGATTTTAAAATACGGATTAATTCATTTATACTTCTACCACACAATAAGTTATTGACCGTATAATATTGAATAATTCCTTCCTTGTCAATAATAAATACACTTGGAAATGCAAGACCATCATTTGTTAATAACCTATATTTATTTGTGATTGTTTGATTTAAATCCGAGACTAATGGGTAATTTAATTTCGATAACCCATCTTGACTACTTTTTGATAATAAATGAGAAAATGGGCTATTGATAGAAATTGTTAATATTTGTGTTGATAATTGTCAAAATTCAGAAATTTGATCACTTAAAGTAATTAATTCTGTAGGTGAAACTGAGGTAAAGTTTGCGGGATAAAAGACGAGAATTACATACTTTTTTCCATGGTAATCTGAAAGTCTAATTTTCCCTAATCGATTTTTATAGACCCCAACAGTTAAAAAATTTGGGGCCATTTTTCCAATTTGTAGTGAGTTGCTCATAATTCTAACACTATATTATAAAAATTTAAATTATAAAATAATACTCTAATGAAATAAGTGTAGCAATTTTTTAAAAATTGCTACACTTATTTCAGGAATCTTTATTTACCTTTTTCCACTTCAACTAACTCATCTAAAGCAAAATTATTTGTGTTTGTACCACTATAATTTACGTTTTCAAATCGAACAACTGCTGGATAACGAATTCCACTTTGATCTACTACTGCTACAGTTCCTGTTTGATTATACCAATATGATTCTTTTCTAAGAATTCGAACGACTGAACCACGATCTACCATAATTTTTTTAAACTTAAATATTATATTAAATAGTATTTACTATTTTAACTTATATTCTGTCATTTTAAACAATAAAAATCTAAAAAAAGTTGGTTTAAAAATATAAACTATGTTATCATTTATATAAGAATAAATTTATATAAAATATTAGTTTAAAAAATAAAAATGGATCGTAACACAATACAAAAAATCCTTATTGGTTTATTTATTTCTGCTTGTATTTTTATTGGTCTTCGAACCTTTAATATTACAGGCGTAATGGACAATACGAGTGCACCTAGAACAGAAATTAGTACAAATTCGAGTAGTTCACGAATGACATACGGACGATTTTTAGAATACTTAGAATTAGGCTGGGTTAAACAAGTCGATTTATATGACAATAGTAGAAATGCTATGGTTTTAGCTTCTAGTCCAGAACTAGGTAATCGTCCTCAATCGATTCGTGTTGAAATTCCAGTTGGAGCATCACAACTTATTCAAAAATTGAAAGAATATAATATTGATTTTGATGCACATCCAATTCCACGAAAAAGTCTATTGGTAACTATTGCTAGTAACTTAATTTTACCGTTAATTTTTATTGCAGGTTTAATCTTCTTTTTCCAAAATTCAGATAATTTCTCACAAAATTCAGGTTCATCACCAATGAATTTAGGAAAATCACCAGCTCGATTTGATCAACGACCCGATACTGGTATTACTTTTGATGATATTGCTGGAATTGATGAAGCGAAAGCTGAATTTGAAGAAATTGTTTCGTTTTTAAAAGAACCTGAAAGATATACTTTAGTTGGTGCAAAAATTCCAAAAGGTGTTTTATTAGTTGGCCCTCCAGGTACAGGTAAAACATTATTAGCAAAAGCAATTGCAAATGAAGCGAGTGTTCCATTTTATAGTGTAGCGGGTTCAGAATTCGTAGAAATGTTTATCGGTATTGGTGCTGCACGAATTCGTGATTTATTTAAAAAAGCTTCGGAGAATACACCATGTATTGTTTTCATTGATGAAATTGATGCTGTTGGACGGGAACGTGGTGCTGGAATTGGTGGTGGAAATGATGAACGTGAACAAACATTAAATCAGTTATTAACTGAGATGGATGGTTTCAAAGAGAACAAAGGTGTTATTGTAGTTGGTGCTACAAACCGAGTTGATATCTTAGATGCAGCCTTATTACGACCAGGGCGTTTTGATAGACAAATTACAGTTGGTTTACCTGATCGTTTAGGACGACTTGGAATTTTAAAAGTTCATGCTAAAAATAAACCATTAGCTGAAGATGTTTCATTAGTTCAATTAGCTAATCGAACACCAGGATTTTCAGGTGCTGATTTAGCCAATTTATTGAATGAATCAGCAATTTTAGCAACGCGTTATAAAAAAACAACGATTAGTAAAAATGAAGTAAATGAAGCGGCTGATCGTATTATTGGTGGAATTGCGGGGTCAGCAATGGAAGATACAAAAAATAAAAAATTAATTGCCTATCATGAAGTTGGTCATGCTATTGTTGGATCATTATTAGAAAATCATGATGCGGTTGAAAAAGTCACATTAATTCCACGTGGTGGAGCTAAAGGTCTTACTTGGTTTGCACCTGAAGAAGATCAAACATTAGTTTCTCGTTCACAACTATTAGCAAGAATTATTACTACATTAGGTGGGCGAGTAGCTGAAAAAGTCGTTTTTGGTGATCCTGAAATAACAACTGGTGCAAGTAATGATTTACAGCAAGTTACAAGCATTGCTCGACAAATGGTTACACGTTATGGAATGTCAAGTATTGGTCCAATAGCACTTGAAGATAATAGTAATGAGCAAATTTTCCTAGGTGGAGATAATGATGCAATTACTGACCGAATCGATGCAGAAGTATGCAAAATTATTAACCATTGTGAACAAGTAGCAACAAAAATTGTCTTAGATAATAGAGTTATTATTGATCTGATTGTGGAGAAATTATTAGACGCAGAAACGATCAATGGCGAAGAATTCCGGGAACTTGTACAACAATATACAATCCCACCAATTAAAAAATAAAAGAAATAATAATTATTTTTTTATTCTTATTACTAAAAAATTAGTAATAAGAATAAAAATCATTGTTTTATTGTTTAGCTCTTTGTAGCAAATATAGCTTTAGATTCGCTAATTGCTTCTTTTAATAAAGTTTCAGCTTCTTCTGTAAATTGATTTGTTGAAGAAACAATTTCGATATACGATTTTTTTGATGTCTCTAAGTATGAAACTAAACTTGCACAGTATTTTTTCACATCACCAACTGGTAACTCATCTAAGAAACCATTAATTCCAGTGTAAATTAAAGCCACTTGCTCTGCTACTGATAAAGGAGAGCTTTGTGGTTGTTTTAATAATTCACGTAATCGTGTTCCACGTGCTAATTGTTTTTGTGTTGCTTCATCTAAATCTGAAGCAAATTGAGAGAAAGCTTCTAATTCTGCGAATTGAGCTAATTCTAATTTTAATTTACCTGCAACTTTTTTCATTGCTTTAGTTTGTGCTGCAGAACCTACTCGTGATACTGAAATACCAACGTTAATAGCTGGACGAATACCTGAGTTGAATAAATCATTTGATAAGAAGATTTGTCCGTCAGTAATCGAAATTACATTCGTAGGAATATAGGCTGAAACGTCACTAGCTTGTGTTTCAATAACTGGAAGTGCAGTCATACTTCCACCACCTAATGCATCACTTAATTTTGCTGCACGTTCTAATAAACGTGAGTGTAAGTAGAATACATCACCGGGGTAAGCTTCACGACCTGGAGGACGACGTAATAATAATGACATTTGACGGTATGCCATTGCTTGCTTAGTTAAATCATCATAAATAACTAATGTTGCTTTTCCTTTGTACATAAAGTATTCAGCAAGAGCTGCACCTGCATATGGAGCAATGTATTGTAATGTAGCGGGATCATTTGCGCCTGCTAATACAACAATTGTATAAGACATTGCACCTTTTTCTTCAAGTACATTTACAACTTGAGCAACTGTTGAAGCTTTTTGACCAACACCTACATAAACACAAACAACATCTTCTGTTTTTTGGTTAATGATTGTATCAATTGCAATTGCAGTTTTACCTGTCTGACGGTCACCAATAATTAATTCTCGTTGACCACGACCAATTGGAATCATTGCATCAATAGATGTAATACCTGTTTGTAATGGTTCACAAACTGATTTACGACTAATAATACCTGGCGCCATTGCTTCCAGTAATTGAGTATCTGAACTTTCAATTTCACCTTTACCATCAATTGGTACTCCTAACGAGTTTACAACACGTCCTAAGAATTTTTCACCAACAGGAATCTGTGAGATTCGACCTGTCGATTTTACTGTACTACCTTCTAAAATTTGACGACCTGTACCCATTAACACAACACCAACGTTGTCATTTTCTAGGTTTAAAGCAATACCAATTGTTTTGTCTTCAAATTCTAGAAGCTCACCACTCATTACTTGGTCAAGACCATAAACTCGAGCAATACCATCACCAACTTGTAAGACAGTACCAATATTATCTACCTTAACATCTTGATCATATTGTTCAATTTGTTCACGGATAATACTACTAATTTCGTCTGGACGAATTTTTATCATTGTATTATTTTTTAAGATATAAAAAGTTAATAAAGTTTTTTATAGTTAAATTTCTAAAACAGTATCCAAATGTTTAGCTAATTGTTGTAATTGGTTTCTAATAGTAAAATCAATAACTTTTGATTCTGTTTTAATTAAAAACCCACCAATTAAACTCGGATCTACATTAATTACTAATCGAATTTCACGTGCATTTGTTAATTCTTTTAATTTTTGAATTAGTGTATTCTTTTGTAAGTTTGTGAAAGCAGATGCTGTCGTAACTTCAATCATTTTGATTGAAGCAGTTTGATACACTAATTCTAAATAAGTATTAATAGCTGCACTTAATAAGTTAATTCGATCACGGTCTACTAAAACCATTAAAAATTTAAATGTTTCAGTATTAATTTGCGATTTTAATGTTTTAGCTAAAATTTCGCGTTTTGCTGCTTGTTTTACAACAGGATTATTTAAATATTTCGTTAACTCAGGAGTTTCATTGAAGAAAATATCTAAATTTTGAAAATCTGCTGTAATTTGATGCATGATGTTTTTCTCAACTGAGAAATCAAATAAAGCACGTGCATAAGGAGCTGCAACTTTTGATGTTAATGGATTTGCACTCATAATAAATCTCCTTCTAATTTATTAATAGTTTCATTAATTAATGCAGTTGCACGTTCTTTTGATTTAAATGTTTCTTGTGCACGATTTACTGTTCGTTGTAATACAAGAGAAATAATTTGTTGTTTAATCTCTATAAAGATTTGGCGTTCTTTTGATCGGAAAGTTGCTAATGCTCGGTCAAAACGAACTGTTAGATCTTTTTTTGCCTGAAAAGCATCAGATTCAAGTAATACTTTTTTTGTTGCTACCGTTTCATTTTTAATTTCACTGATAACAAGATTAGCTTGATTTAATTGCTTTTGTGCTTCATTTAAACGTTTTTGTGCTTCGTTTAAACGATCTTCTGCATCTTGAACACCTTTTACAATCGTTGTTTTTCGTTCTTCTAATAATGATCCTAAAAAGTCTCGACCGGTATAAATTAAAATTGCAAGTAATGTAACAATATTAATTAAGCCTGTTTCTAGAATATCTGTATTTAAACCAATACCTTCGTGTTCGGCAAGTAATGTAAAAATTTGATCAAAATTTTCCATGTTTTCGAGTTTTTATATAAACTGTTCACTTATAAAAAGGAAAATTACGTCTAACAAAAAATTTAAATTGCTAATCTAGTTTCAATGTTAACACATAATGATTGAACGATTTCATCCAAACTATTAAGTGCGATATCTTTTTTAGCAAGAAGATCTTTTGTAATAGTATCTAATAAATTATCAATATATTTTTGAGAAATATTTAATTCAACTTCTAAGATTTCTTTATGAATTTTTTGTGAGTTTGTAATTTCTAATTGGGCTTCTTTACGGACGCTATCTAATTCTTGTTCATATTGCGTTGTTAATTTATTGGCTTCCGCTAAGATTTCTGACGCTTTACTAAGATTCGTTAGAATATATTCTTTACGCTCTTCAATAATAGTTAATAACGGATTATATAAAATCACGTTTAAAATAACCATTAATAATAAGAATTGAATAGCTACTAACGGTAAAGTTGCATCAATATCAAATAGTCCACCAGGTCCACTAACTTCTGAACTTGAAATTAATATTGAAAGATTAATCATATAAAATCTATATGTTGTACTATAGAATTAAAATTTTTTTAATAAAGACTCATTAAATATGAATGAGTCTTTATTTTGTAAGTAACAAATTTCTTATTTTACCTTCAAAAGAAGATTTAAGTCTTTTTTATTAAGTGTTGAATGGGTTAGCAAATAATAATGCTAATGCTACAACAAGACCGTAAATTGTTAATGCTTCCATGAAAGCTAAAGATAATAATAATGTACCACGAATTTTGTTTTCTGCTTCTGGTTGACGAGCAATACCTTCAACAGCTTGACCTGCAGCATTACCTTGACCAATACCAGGTCCGATAGCAGCTAAACCAATTGCTAAACCAGCAGCAATAACAGAAGCAGCAGCGATAATAGAATCCATAATAAGTTTCAGTTATAAATATATATATAATTTTTAAAAAATCTAATTAAGATTAGTAAGAAAAAGTTATTCAAGAGCTTCTGCAATATAAGCAGCCGCCAATGTTGAGAAAATTAACGCTTGTACTGAACCCGCAAAAATTCCTAATAACATAATTGGCAATGGAATTACCAAAGGAACTAATGAAGTTAATACAGTAATCGTTAATTCATCTGCTAAAACGTTCCCAAATAATCGGAAACTTAACGATAACGGTTTTGTAAAATCTTCTAGAATATTAATTGGTAGAAGAAGTGGAATTGGTTGAATATAACGTTTGAAATATCCAAATCCTTTTTTACTTAAACCTGCATAGAAGTAGGCAAATGAAGTTAATAAAGCTAATGCAACTGTAGTGTTAATATCATTTGTCGGAGCCGCAAATTCCCCTTCCGGTAATTGAATTAATTTCCAAGGAATAATTGCACCTGCCCAGTTACATCCAAAAATAAAGAAGAATAATGTTCCAATAAACGGAATCCATTCTTTATAGAAACTTTCACCTAATTGATCTTTAGCAATATCTGTTACAAAGTCCACTGCCGCTTCCATAAAGTTTTGGAAACCATGTGGAATACGATCAGCATTAGAAGTACCTAGGAATGAAACTACAAATAAAATTAAGAAAACAAACCAGATAACTACAAGAACTTGTCCATGTACTAAAAAACCACCAAGATCCCAGTAAAAATGTTTTCCAACTTCTGCCTCCGCTAATAGTGTAAACGTATTTGAATAAAAAATTTCTGGGTACATAAAATCTAACTAATTTAGTAAATTACCCAATATTAAAAAATATACAGGAACAATTGGTATTATAAGAGGTTTTAAACCATTTTAGGGTTATTTTTATAAAAAAGCTCTCTTATTTTTAGCTTAGTAGTAAAAATCGCGAATTACTTTAACCATTCATAACCTTTATTTTCTAATTCCTTCGCTAATTCTGCTGAACCTGTTTTTACAATTTTTCCATTTTGCATAACATGAACATAATCTGGCTTAATATAATCTAACAAACGTTGGTAATGAGTAATTAATAAAATGGATTTTGAAGGATTCATAAAATTATTGATTCCCGTTGAAATTGTTTTTAATGCATCAATGTCTAAACCTGAATCTGTTTCATCTAAAATCGCTAATTCAGAATCTAATAAAATCATTTGAAGAATTTCATTTCGTTTTTTTTCTCCGCCTGAAAATCCTTCGTTAACATTTCGACTTAAAAATACAGGTGACATATTAACAAGTTTTAATTTCTCATTAATAATACTTAAAAATTCAATCGGATCCGTTTCTGGTTTATTATAAAATTTTTGTTTCGAATTATAGGCTAACCGTAAAAAGTCTTCGTTACTAACTCCTGGAATTTCTATTGGGTATTGAAAAGCTAAAAAAATCCCTAAATGTGATCTTTGTTCAGGTTCAAGATCTAAAATACTTGACCCTTTAAAAAAAATATCTCCATTTGAAACTGAATAAGCTGGATGCCCTGCAAGAACTTTTGAAAAAGTACTTTTGCCAGACCCATTTGGTCCCATAATGGCATGAATTTCACCTTTATTTATTTTTAAATTTAGGTCTTTTAAAATTTCATTATCATTAATCGAAACACGTAAATCTTTGACTTCTAAAAGAGTAGAATTTAAATTCATTATCCAACACTTCCTTCTAATTTTAAAGTTAATAGTTTGTCTGCTTCTGCGGCAAACTCTAATGGTAATTTAGTGAAAATTTCACGACAGAACCCACTTATCATTAATTCCACTGCTTTTTCTAAACAAATACCTCGTTGTAAGAAATAAAAAATTTGTTCTTCACCAATTTTTGAAGTTGAAGCTTCATGTTCAATTTTTGTTGTTGAATTCTGAACTGAAATAAATGGAAAAGTATTTGCATTTGATAAATTTCCAATTAATAATGAGTCACATTGAGAATAATTTCTTGCTCCAATAGCTTTATTTGTTACATTAACAAATCCTCGATAACTATTTTTTGATTGACCAGCTGAAATACCCTTTGAAATAATTCGACTTCGTGAATTTTTTCCAATATGAGTCATTTTAGTTCCTGTATCTGCTTGCTGATAATTATTTGTTAATGCAACCGAGTAAAATTCGCCTTGGGAATTATCACCCATTAAAATACAACTTGGATACTTCCAAGTAATTGAGGAACCGGTTTCGACTTGCGTCCAAGAAATTTTGGAATTAATACCAGCACATAATCCACGTTTTGTTACAAAATTATAAATTCCACCAGTTCCAAATTCATCTCCTGAATACCAATTTTGAACTGTTGAATATTTTATAGTTGCATTATCTAGAGCAATTAACTCAACAATAGCAGCATGTAATTGATTTGTATCATATTGCGGTGCTGTACAACCTTCAAGATAATTTACTTGACTATTCTTTTCAGCTATGATTAAAGTTCGTTCAAACTGTCCAGAGTTTTGATCATTTATTCTAAAATATGTTGAAAGATCTAATGGACAAATTGTATCTTGCGGAATATAACAAAATGATCCATCAGTAAAAACAGCTGAATTTAAAGCTGAAAAATAATTATCCCCAATTGGAACAACAGATCCTAAATATTTTTCAATTAATTCGGGATAATCATTTACAGCTTCAGAAATTGAAGAAAAAATTACTCCACATTTACTTAATTCTTCTTGAAAAGTTGTTCCAATGGAAACACTATCAAAAACAACATCAATTGCCACATTTGCTAACCGTTTTTGTTCATTTAATGAAATACCTAATTTTTCAAATGTTTTAAGTAATTCTGGATCAACTTCATTAAGATCTTTCAATTTTTTTTGAGATTTTGGCGCTGAATAGTAAGTTACGTCTTGATAATTAATTTGTGGAAATTTTAAATATGGCCATTCTGGTTCAGCCATTTGTTTCCATTTTTTATATGCTTTTAATCGAAATTCTAATAAAAATTTTGGCTCTTGTTTCTTTTGTGAAATTAACCGAACAGTCTGTTCATTTAATCCTTTTTCAATAATGTCTTTTTCAATATTTGTTGAAAACCCGTATTGATAAGTTTTATTTACTAATTTCGTTATATTTGTGTTTAAAACTTTATTTGATTCATTAATCATATAATTTTAAAAATAAAATGTATAGATGAGTTGTATAAAAAATTTAAATTATAATAAGTTCTAAATACTATTATAAAAAAATTAAGTAATATATGAAATTGATATAAAAAATTTTATATATTATATTCTAAAAAGTTATATAAATTTTAAATTATAAATATATTTGTAGTGGATTGAAAACAGATTATAATTGATATTAAGGTTGTCAATTAATAATTTTAAAATTCAACCGACAGAACTAGTTTAAAACTTAAATTAGTTAAATATCTATTATATATTGCCTTTTTATTCTAAGGAGAAATCAATGTCTCAATCTGTATCAGAACGGACTCGAATTAAAAGTGACCGTTACGAATCTGGTGTAATCCCTTACGCTAAAATGGGTTACTGGGATGCTTCATACGCAGTAAAAACTACTGATATTCTTGCTTTATTCCGTATTACACCACAACCAGGTGTAGATCCAGTTGAAGCTGCTGCTGCAGTAGCTGGTGAATCTTCTACAGCAACTTGGACAGTTGTATGGACTGATTTATTAACAGCTTGTGACCGTTACCGTGCTAAAGCTTACCGTGTAGATCCAGTTCCAAATACAACTGATCAATACTTCGCTTTCATCGCATACGAATGTGATTTATTCGAAGAAGGTTCTTTATCTAACTTAACAGCATCTATTATTGGTAACGTATTCGGTTTCAAAGCTGTATCAGCGTTACGTTTAGAAGATATGCGTATTCCTCACTCATACTTAAAAACATTCCAAGGTCCTGCTACAGGTATCGTAGTAGAACGTGAGCGTTTAAACAAGTACGGTACTCCATTATTAGGTGCTACAGTAAAACCAAAATTAGGTTTATCTGGTAAGAACTATGGTCGTGTAGTATACGAAGGTTTAAAAGGTGGTTTAGACTTCTTAAAAGATGATGAGAACATTAACTCACAACCATTTATGCGTTGGAGAGAGCGTTTCTTAAACTGTATGGAAGGTATTAACCGTGCTGCTGCTGCTACAGGTGAAGTTAAAGGTTCTTACTTAAACGTTACTTCTGCTACTATGGAAGAAGTATACAAACGTGCTGAGTACGCTAAAGAAGTAGGTTCTATAGTTATCATGATCGATTTAGTTATGGGTTATACAGCAATTCAAAGTATTGCTATATGGGCTCGTGAGAACGATATGGTCTTACATTTACACCGTGCTGGTAACTCAACTTACGCTCGTCAAAAGAACCACGGTATCAACTTCCGTGTAATCTGTAAATGGATGCGTATGTCTGGTGTAGATCACATCCACGCTGGTACAGTTGTAGGTAAATTAGAAGGTGATCCTTTAATGATTAAAGGTTTCTACGATACTTTACGTTTAACAACATTAGAAGTTAACTTACCTTTCGGTATCTTCTTCGAAATGCCATGGGCGAGTTTACGTCGTTGTATGCCAGTTGCTTCTGGTGGTATCCACTGTGGTCAAATGCACCAATTAGTTCACTATTTAGGTGATGACGTAGTATTACAATTCGGTGGTGGTACAATTGGTCACCCTGATGGTATCCAAGCAGGTGCTACAGCTAACCGTGTTGCTTTAGAAGCAATGATCTTAGCTCGTAACGAAGGTGCTGACTATTTCAATAGTGATGTTGGTCCACAAATTTTACGTAACGCTGCGAAAACATGTGGTCCTTTACAGACAGCTTTAGATTTATGGAAGGATATTAGTTTCAACTACACTTCTACAGATACAGCTGATTTCGCTACAACACCTACAGCAAACGTATAATAAGTTACTTTTAAAAAAATTAAAGGAGTATTTGAATAGTGAGACTTACACAAGGTTGTTTCTCGTTCTTACCAGATTTAACTGATCAACAAGTTGAAAAGCAAATTACGTACGCAATCTCTAAAGGTTGGGCAATGAACGTTGAGTGGACAGATGATCCACATCCTCGTAATAACTACTGGGAATTATGGGGTTTACCTTTATTTGACATTAAAGATTCAGCATCTGTAATGTTCGAATTAAGAGAAGCTCGTAAATCATGTGCAGCTGGCTACATCCGTGTTAACGCATTTGATGCAAGTTACGGTACAGAAAGTTGTGTTATGTCATTCATCGTTAACCGTCCGGCTAACGAACCAGGTTTCTACTTAGAACGTGGTGAAGGTCCAGGTCGTATTATCCGTTACACTATTAAATCTTACAGTGTACAAGCTAATCCAGAAGGCGGTCGTTACTAATTTTAAATTTATTTAAAATTACGTAAAACCAATAAAAATCATAGACATTAAGAATTTAATGTCTATGATTTCTAAATTTATTTAGTTTTAATTTTAAAAAAAAATATTAAATTTTTAAATTCTAATAACTTTAGAGTGTATCTCCAATTAAACCCCTAACATATCAGTTTAATTGGAGATACACTCTAAAGTTAATTCCAAAAATTTTTAGTTTCCTTTTGATTGACCAGCTAAAATACTATCAGTTAAGGAATTTAATATTAATTTAATTGATCGTACAGCATCATCATTTCCAGGAATTGGAATATCAACTAAATCTGGATCACAGTTTGTATCTAAAATAGAAACGACTGGAATTCCCAATTTTCGACATTCAGAAATAGCGGTCATTTCTCGTTTCTGATCAATAACAATAGCAACATCTGGTAAATCAGGCATTGTTTTAATTCCGTCTAAATGTTTACGTAACTTGTATAACTCTTTACGACGTAAAGCAACTTCTTTTTTTGTTAACAAATCAAAAGTACCATCTGCTTCTTGTTTTTCTAAATCTTTTAATCGAATAATTCGACCTTTTACTGTTGTCCAATTAGTTAACATTCCACCTAACCAACGATGATTTACATAATAAGAATCACAACGTTTTGCTTCTTGTGCAATTAAAGTAGTTGCTTGACGTTTTGTACCAACAAATAAAAACGTTTTTCCTTCACTTGCTGATGATTCTAAATAACTGTTAGCTTCTTTTAATAAAGTTGCGGATTGAATTAAATCTAAAATGTGAATATTATTAACTTCACTATAAATATAAGGGAACATTTTTGGATTCCATCGATGAGCTTTATGACCAAAATGAACACCTGCTTCTAATAATTGAGATAAACTAATATCAGACATAAAAATTTTAAATTACTTAATCAAATATATAAATTTATAGAGTAAAATATAACAAATCTTAACTAACTTGTCTAGGTTTTTGTTCTAGATCACTTAAACTTTCCAAGCTTGAATTAATTATCTTAGTTTTAGTAGAATATTTTTTAAAACAATTTCGATAATTTTGCGATCCAGTTCCAGCTGGAATTAAATGACCAATAATAATATTTTCTTTTAAACCTCTTAGCCAATCGATTCGTCCTTCAATTGCTGCCTTTGTAAGGACTCGAGTTGTCTCTTGAAAACTTGCAGCCGAAATAAAGCTTGGATTATTTAATGCCGCTTTTGTAATACCAAGTAATAATGGAATATAACATGCAGCTTGTTTCATTTCAGTATGTATAATTTCATTAATGTACTGAATATGATATAAATCAATTACTTCTCGTCTTAATAATGGCGTATGACCTTCGTATGTAATTAAAACTTTTGTTGTCATTTGTTTAATAATTACTTCTAGATGTTTATCATTAATTGTTACACCCTGTGATTGATAAACAGATTGAACTGAATTTAAAATAAACAGCTGAACCTTTTTAAAACTTTTATAACTACCTTCATAATTATTAATTAATCGATTATATTTAAATCGTTTGGTTTGATCACATAAAAAGTATTTGATTAAACCATAATAATTGAAATATACTTTCAATAATTTATGTGGGTTAATTTTATCATTTTCTTGTATCGATGTGCCTAATTTTCTGAATTCAAAATTAGTATCTAAACTAGTTTTTTGAAGTAATAAACCTTTCTTTTGACTTGTTGGAATTCGTTTAATCATTATATTCTTTTTACGGGCTTCAAGAATTTCTTCAATTCTTGGTAAACCTTGAACAATATCACCTGTAATTTCTTTTTCAAGATTTAATAATCCAATAGTTTTTCCGGCCTCGATAAATTCTGTATTTTTACAAAAGACACTATTAACATCTTGCTCAAAATAATCTTCAGTTATTGAATATAATCCAACCGATTTTGTAGATTTAATAAAAGGTTGTTCTACAAATTTTAATAATGTTAATTGGTAGTCAGATTCATCTCCATCTTTCGATTTATTCTCATTTTTAATAAGTTCTGAACTTTGCATTAATAAAGTTCGATCTATTTTTTTGATACCTAATCTCTGTGATTCATTTGAACGTAATAATGGATTAAGTTTTAATTTGGATTTTTTATTAGTTATACTAAATTTTTTAATAATTTGGGTATTTATACAACTATAA